>Ga0334887_1000012_pt1 | contig 260303 bp, 253 predicted proteins | sample GraSluR1_MG_10_FD_207217 | JGI IMG/M metagenome (GOLD analysis project Ga0334887, IMG submission 207217) | Sludge microbial communities from methane-producing bioreactor in Wageningen University, Netherlands - Granular Sludge_18_07-R1 | ecosystem: Engineered > Bioreactor > Anaerobic >...
TAATCTATATGGTGTCCAGGATTCAAACTTATCACTCCTTTCAGGTAATTGTCTATTGCTCAATAACAATACTAACCTGATATATTCTTGATACCCGGAGTGTATAGTATGTCCTGGACACCGCACAATCCTTGCTTGACAATCCTTGTACTATCTTTATACTTATACAAAACATAAAAAGAGGAAAAATGAAAATTGATTACAAAGAAACAACTTCTGATTTGATATCACGCATCAATATCCATGATACCTACGGGAAAAATGATATTGATCAGTGGATGCTGGACACGCTTGATCTCAAAGAAGGTCTCAAGATTCTTGATATGGCCTGCGGATCAGGAAAACAATGCGCGTCTTTCTATTCCACGCTCAATGGAAATTGTGAGATTGTTGGAGGTGACGTTTCCCAGGAATTACTGGAAAAAGCCAAACAATTAAGCGCGGAAAAAGGTTATGAGATCGATTTTGTCACGTTGGATTTTAATAAGCGTTTTGATTTCGATGATAACACTTTCGATCTTATCTCTTGCTGCTTTGCGATCTACTATTCAGAAGACATACCCTTTACCATCCGCGAAATGCATCGTGTTTTAAAACCGGGTGGCAGATTATTCACAACCGGCCCAATGCCACAGAACAAGCTGGAATTTTATGAGATCATTCAAGAAGCTACCAACAAAACCATTCCCCCGATGCCGGGCAGCTCACGATATGACAGTGAGATTTTAGATGCAATCAAAGACACCTTCGACCAGGTAAAAGTCAAAATATTTGAAAACCCGCTCACCTTCCCTTCGGCCAAACCTTTCTTGGAATATACCCGTGCTTCCTTGTCTGAAGATCGGCGCCTTTGGGGAGATTTCTTTACTGAAAAAGAAAGCTTCGTAGATGTGATGGAAAAGATTACCATCGTCGCAGAAAAGCGCATTGAAAAGGACGGTAAAATTGTAATGACAAAAGTAGTGGGTGGCTTTGTCGCTACCAAGTAAGGTAAACAACAATCGATGAATCTAATCGGAAAAAAGGTATTTTTTATCGGCGCACACCCCGATGATATTGAAATTGGTGCCGGCGCATTGATTGCAAATCTAAAGGGAAAATCAGAGGTTTTTTGCGTCACACTTTCAGATAATCAGAAGAATCCATCATTGATTAACGTCGCTGCTGAACACCGAGAAAGCATGAGAATCCTTGATATTGATCAAGAACACGATTATCTGGCTGAATTTGAGACCAGGCGCTTTAAGCAAGATCGCCAGGAGATTCTAGAATACCTCTTTTCTCTAAACAAGAAACATAATCCGGATGTAGTATTCGTCCACTCAGATGCAGACTTGCACCAGGATCACAGTGTGGTGACCGAAGAATCCCTGCGAGCATTCAGGGGAACTTCTTTATTCGGGTTCGATGTCATCCGCAGCAGTCATGGCTTCTTTCCATCATTACTGATCGAAGTTGATCCGGTTGATGTGCAAAAAAAGATTGATGCGCTGGCTGCTTATAAGACCTATGCAGATAAATATTATTTTTCTGCTGAACTAACCAAAGCGATCCTCATTAGAAACGGATCATTAGCGGAAAGGCAATACGCTGAAGGATTCAATATCTTCAGGATGGTCGCTTCATTCATCAAATAGATAAGAAAGATCCTCTTCAAAATGAGAGGATCTTATTTTTTATTCGGTCAATGCGTCTGACGATTCCTTAAGCTCATAGATCGCGGCTTTTAAAACCTTCAATGATAGCAGTGCACACTTTAACCTGACCGGACTCAGTTCAATTCCCAACATGTCGAGGATATCTTGTTTACCTAAACCTTTCAGTTCTTCAATATTCTTTCCAATAACTGAATCAAGTAATAGATCAGCAGATGCAACAGATATCGCACATCCCTGACCATCAAATTTTGCGTCAATAACATTCTGTTCATCATCTACCTGCAAATCGATGTGGATATGATCTCCACACAAAGGGTTCTCGTCTTCAAAACCATAATCGCTTTTCTCAATGCGACCTTTGTGAAGTGGATTCTTATAATGTTCGATGATGATTTCACGATAAAGATCATCCATAATTAATTAAAAACCTCAATAACTTTTCTCAATCCAAGAATTAGCGCTTCGATATCCTGATTAGTATTATACAAATACATACTGGCGCGTGTTGACGCAGGAATCATAAGTTTATCGTGCAGTGGCATCGCGCAGTGATGTCCGGCGCGCACCGCGATGCCTTCCTGGTCTAATAGTTGGGCAATATCATGCGGATGAATGCCTTCTAGCGTAAAAGAAAGCACCCCGCATCGTCTGTCAGCGCCAGGCCCAAGAATTTCCAAACCATTGACTTCTGATAACGCGTTATAAGCATATGATGCCAATTGTTTCTCATGAGTATAGATCGCATCCATCCCTAAAGAGGATAAGTAATCGATCGCAGCTCCAAAACCGATCGCTTCAGCGATTGCAGGTGTGCCTGCTTCAAATTTATAAGGCAGGTCGTTGGCTTTGAATCCTTCAAAGGTCACTTTTCTGATCATGTCACCACCGCCAAGGAAAGGCGGCATGGATTCCAGCAATCCCTCTTTTCCGTACAGAATCCCAATTCCTGTTGGCCCACACATTTTATGTGCAGAAAATGCATAAAAATCCGCATCCAGCTCGGTAATGTCAACTGGCATATGCGGAACTGATTGAGCGCCATCAACCAACACGATCGCACCTGCCTCATGGGCAGATCGTACGATTTCCTTTGCGGGATTGATAGTTCCCAGCACATTGGAAACATGCATGAAAGAAACCAGCTTGGGTGCAAATTTCAACAAAGACTTGAGATGTTCAAGATCCAATTCCCCGTCTGATGTGACGCGGATAAATTCAACCCGGATATCTTTCTCCTCGCGCAGCATATACCAGGGGACGATATTAGAGTGATGCTCCATCTCTGTCAGCAAGACTACATCGCCAGGTTGCAGGTTTTGCTGTCCCCAGCTTTTGGCTATGAGATTGATAGATTCGGTTGTGTTTCGGGTAAAGATGATCTGCTTTTCATCATTTACACCAACAAAATTAGCAATCCTCTTTCTTGCTGATTCATAATCTTCAGTAGATTTTTCTGCCAATGTGTGAATCCCGCGATGGACATTCGCATTGGTCAGATGATAGTATGCATCCATCGCTTCAATAACCCGGATAGGTTTCTGGGATGTTGCCGCAGAATCAAGATAGATGAGTTTCTTATCTTGATGAAGGGTGCGAGCGAGGATTGGGAAATCGCGAATGATCGTCTCGCCAACCATAACAGTGATTATTTCTTTCGGATCTGGGTTGAATTCTCTGGATACCAAAGTATGTGATCTGGCACCATCCATCCATCCGTCAAATAAACATCCGTCCGGAACTGCACGGCGATTAATTTTCCGTCAATTTGAACAACAGTCCCTTTTAACCATCCTTTAATACGTTGATCACCTTTGTCATGATCACAATATGCTTCAACTACATCCCCAACCTGATATGCTTCGTTCAGGTTTGGTGGTCTCATAAAAGGAACATTTGCCATTAATTTGTGCTCTCCAATTTCTTTAGTTTTATTCTACAGTCAAATATCAAATAGTGTAGATATTTGATCATTAAATACACCTGTTTTGGAACGATGTAAGGGTGATTGAAGAAACCCATTGATGATGAGTTTTTCCGAAGCTTCTTTATTTATACCGCGACTTTGTAAATAAAACATATGATTCTTATCAATATTACCAATCGTTACCCCATGAGAGCATTTTACATCATCAGTTTTGATCTCTAATCCCGGTACAGATTCGACCTTTGCTGATTCGTGGATTACCAAATTGTTATTTGCCTGATATCCGTTAGTGCTTCGAGTTCCTTCATTGATCACAATATTACCTCTCCACGAAGCATATGCGGATTCTCCTATTACTCCGTTATAAAGTAAATCACTCACTGTATAAGATGCGATGTGGATCTGTTCGGTATCATAAAAATATCGACTTGATTGTTCTGGGCGGTAAATTCCAGTCACAGTTGATTCAGCGCCTTCACCTTCAAGAGAAAGAGAAATTTTGCTGGAAACACCTTTTGCACCTTCGTCAATGTTGAGAAATACTGCTTTTGAATTCCGTTCTTGTTTAATGACATCATCCATCAAGATGAGCGTGTTTTCCCCTGTTGTTTGATGGCGAAATATATTGAGTTCAGCGTTTTCTGCAAGAGAAAAATCATTCTGAAGAAGCAACACATTTGATGATTTCTTCGATCTAGCTGGTTTTATATTTATCGAAAAATTCGCTTTCGCGTTTTTGCCGATCCTGGTGATCAGGTGGAAAGGAATGATCCGACCTGTTGATGCACAAGCAAATTCAATCTTTATGACTTCGTTGATTTCAGCATGATCCGGGATAACAACAACCACCGCATTACTTGTTATCGCGTGAATCAACGAGGAAGTAATAGAATTTCGCAAAAGATTCTCGTTTAGAAATTCACTGACCAAGGTTGGATTTTTCTGCGTAAGTGAATGAAAATCATCAATCACGATACCTTGATCTTGAAAATCAGTACGCAATTCGACTGATAATCCTTCTGAAGAAACGTGCAAAAATACCGGTGGACAACCGGAATCCACAGATGAAAGACTCATTTTCCTATCATTATTCTTTAATGGGTCAATAATCTCGAAATCAAAAGGAAGCTGGAAGAATTCCTTGTGGTTGCGCTCGATTTCTTCTAATTTCCCTCTGGTAACCTCTGAATGTAGAAGGTCTTTTACGGAAATTTTGTTTTGCTGTGCGATAGGCCTTAGCTCTTCACTCGAAAAAAACTTTTCAATTTCATCTTCTATCCGTTTTGCAAACCACAACTCTATTGTGTCTGGTTTTCTATGTTGATCAGCCAACGGAACCCTCCATCTGCAATTGGATCAATCGATTCATTTCAACTGCATATTCCATCGGAAGTTCTTTAACTAATGGTTCAATGAAACCAGAAACAACCATGGTTGTCGCTTCTTCATCTGACAAACCGCGGCTCTTGAGGTAAAACAGTTGGTCCTCGCTGACTTTAGATACGGATGCCTCATGTCCAATTGAAACATCCTTTGCTGAATTTTTAATGGTTGGATAAGTGTCAGAACGTGATTGTGGATCAAGGATCAACGCATCACATACCACATTGATCTTTGAATCTTCAGCTTTCGGATTGACATATACAAGGCCACGAAATGAAGATCTTCCGCCATCCTTACTGATTGATTTTGAAGTGATCTTACTGGTCGTCCTTGGCGCGAAGTGCAGCATTTTTCCTCCGGCATCCTGTGTCTGTCCTTTCCCCGCAAAAGCCATCGAAAGTATCTCGCCATGAGCGCCAGGTTCCATCAAATAACATGAAGGATATTTCATGGTCGTTTTTGATCCGAGGTTTGAATCCACCCATTCCATCGTGCCACCCTCATAGACAAGCGCACGTTGTGTAACAAGGTTGTAAACATTCGTTGACCAGTTTTGGATGGTGGTATATCGCACGCGAGCATTTTTCTTTACAAAGATTTCAATCACACCCGAATGGAAGGAGTCACGCGAATAAGTGGGCGCGGTGCATCCCTCCACATAATGTACTTGCGATCCTTCATCAGCAATAATGATGCTGCGTTCAAATTGACCAATACTCGCCATATTCAAACGGAAATATGCCTGTAATGGTAAATCAACTTTTACACCTTTTGGAATATAAACAAAAGAGCCACCCGACCAAACAGCAGAATTCAACGCTGCGAATTTGTTATCATCAATCGGAATGGCTTTGCTGAAATGCTCTCTAAAAACATCTGGATGTTGTCGAAGGCCGTCTTCGACGCTGAGAAAGATCACTCCCTTTTCAGCAAGCTGCTCCTGAATACTGTGGTAAACCATTTCCGATTCATATTGAGCTCCTACACCGGCAAGGAATTTGCGTTCTGCCTCAGGCACGCCCAACCGATCAAAAGTGTTTTTTATATCCTCGGGAACGTCATCCCAGCTTCTTTCCATCTCATCTGCAGGACGGGCATAATAGTAAAGATCATCAAGGTCTAAATTGGAAAGATCTGGCCCCCAGGAAGGATAATGATGTTGCATGTATTGCTTGAGCGCATTTAAACGAAAATCAAGCATCCATTCCGGTTCATTTTTCCACTGGGAAATTTGCCGAACTACTCCTTCATTCAATCCTTTTTCAGTTTTAAAGATCAGATTCACCGGGTCCTTAAACCCGGCCGATTCCTGACGAATACCTGAAAATAGATTATTGGAGTTGTCTTTTGTCATTGATTCTTCAATTTTTCAAAAAAAGAATGGTGGTCTTTAAGCGGTTTCCTTCACCCACGCATACCCCTCTTCTTCGAGGCGCAGAGCCAATTCTGGCCCGCCTGTTTTGATCACTCTGCCATCCACCATGATGTGCACTACGTCCGGCGTGAGATAGTTGAGGATTCTCTGATAATGCGTGATTACCAGGATACCGAGGTCTTCATTTTTGAGGGTATTTATCCCTTCAGAGACAATGCGCAGCGCATCAATATCCAGTCCGGAATCGGTTTCATCGAGGATGGCGATTTTTGGTTCCAGCAGTGCCATCTGAAGGATCTCAAGTCGCTTTTTTTCTCCGCCGGAAAATCCGTCATTCAGATATCGTCCGGCCATGGAGTGATCCATTTTGAGCAAGTCCATCTTTGCCGTAAGTAGCTTTCGAAATTCCAGAATTGGGATACCTTTATAATCCGCATCTTTTTTCTTCCTGTGCGCGTTCAATGCAGTTCGAAGAAAGTTTGCAACAGTTACACCCGGAATAGCGACAGGATATTGAAAAGCAAGGAAAACACCCGCTTGTGACCTCGCCTCAGGAGATAATTCGAGTAATTCTGTGCCATTCAAAGAAACTGATCCCCCGTCAATCTGATAACGGGGATGACCCATAACTGCATAGGCTAGCGTTGATTTCCCGGTACCGTTCGGGCCCATGATCGCATGTACCTCTCCCTGCGGGACCTCTAAATTCAACCCATTTAATATTTGCTGCCCTTCAGCAGAAACCTCTAAATCTTTAATCTTTAAGCTGGCCATTTAGTACAAATTCTCCAAAATAATCTTTTGTTGACCCTTGTTTTTTAACGTCAGGAGTATACCATACGCGACACCTTTAGTCAATATTTATTATAAATATCATTTTTATTGACAATTTCAATGAATATGATATACTCTTGAACAAAATTTATAAATTATGAAAAGTACACGCGATAAGGTTCTTCAAACGCTCATTGCCCATCCGCGATCTACGATCAAAGTAATCGCTGATAGCGTTGGAATTAATGCAATTTCAGTACGCCACCATCTCACCAACCTGCAAGCTGAAGGACTGATATCAGCTGAAGAAGAACGGCATGGTGTTGGCCGTCCAAGACTTGTGTATTTTCTCACCGACTCCGGTCAGGAACATTTCCCTAAACGTTACTTCCAGCTGTCAAAGCACTTGATCAGCCAGCTGAAGAAATCCATGAATAATGAGTCTGTTGGTCAGCTTTTTAAGAACATGGCCATCGATATAACGAATGAACATCGCGAAGAAATCCAGAAATTGGACATGAATGAACGCCTTGCTTTATTAGAGGAAATTATGTCCAATGAAGGGTATGATCTTAAATTAGAGAAAATTGATTCTGGTTATGAGATTCTCGAAGTCGCTTGTCCCTTCTATAAGCTTGGTAAAGACCATCCTGAAATTTGCCTCTTTGATCGGACATTGATCGCGAGTGTTCTTGCGGTTCCACTAAGCAGCGTGACGCGTATAAAACACGGGGACAATCATTGCTCATTTAAGATCAATAACATATCTGAAAATAATGAATAATCAAGAATCTTTAAATTATCCCAGTTGGGATATCGACCTATCCCACCCGGAAAAAGTAGAAGAGTTCCGTAATGCTTTCCGTCAGGTTCGCGATCCGGAGATCGGTATGGACCTGATTCAATTAGGCCTCATTCGTAACGTAACAATTGACAATAACGAAGTCAACATCAATATGATCCTGACCACACCTTATTGCCCGTATGCTCCAATGTTGATGGAGTCAGCACGCAAGAAAGCGGAAAGCGTGATGAATCTCCCCACAAAAATTGCATATGGCCATGAAGTATGGAACCAGTCAATGATGGAAGATGAAACATCGTTGAACTGGGGATTGTTTTAGATCAAACCCAACTCTCTTCCAACTTTATTAAACACCTCCAGCACGCAATCAATGTGTTCATCAGTTTGGGTTGCCATATAGCTGGTCCGCAGCAGCTGTAGTCCCGGCGGAACCGCTGGAGAGATGACAGGATTCACAAATACTCCATTTGCGAATAATGATTTCCAGGCAAGGAAAGTCCTGGTATCATCTCCAATAATAACTGGCACAATAGGTGTGACGGATTCCCCCACATTAAATCCCATCATTCGAAGTTCATTTCGCATTCTTTCAGCAATTGCGTTCACCCGCTCGACACGTTCTGGCTCTTCTCGCATAATCGCTAAGGCCGCAAGCGCTGCAGCCGCATTCGAAGCAGGAATACTGGCAGAAAAGATCAGCGAGCGGGCATTATGTTTAATATAATGAATGATATCTTCATCTCCAGCGATAAAACCGCCCAAAGAAGCAAATGATTTGCTGAAGGTAGACATAATTAAATCAACTTTTTCAGAAAGTCCGAATTGCGCGGCTGTTCCGCGGCCAGCACCGGTCACTCCCATCCCATGCGCATCATCAACCATGACCCTTGCGCCAAATTTTTCTGCTAACGGCAGGATGTTGGGCAAATCTGCCAAATCCCCTCCCATACTAAACACCCCATCAACAACAATCAGCTTTCCAACATCGTTTGGCAGCGATGTTAATACTCTTTCTAAATGCTCGATGTCATTGTGGCGGAACCGCTCAATTTTGCCATATCCCAAACGCGCGCCGTCGACGATGCTCGCATGATCATCTTTATCCAAAATGATCACATCATCGCGGCCAATGAGTGCACTGATCGTACCAAGATTCACCTGCATACCCGTCGAAAAAACGAGCGCGTTTTCTTTTTCCACAAATTCAGCCAATTCTTTCTCTAATTGCTCATGTAACGCGAGTGTTCCATTCAAGAAGCGTGACCCGGTACAGGATGTACCGTACCTGTGTATAGCAGTTATGGCAGCTTCCCTGACCCTTGGATGTGTAGTTAATCCAAGATAATTGTTAGAACCGCACATTAATAGTCGATGACCCTCAAATTCAACTTCAGTTCCTTCATTCTCATCAAGCGGAATGAAATATGGATAAATCCCCTTTTCCATAGCTTGTTTTGCCTGAGTGTATTGATAACATTTTTCAAAAATATCCATATAAAACATCCTTTGTCATTATATTTATTTAAACGTAAAATCAATAATAAAGATACGAAATTATAAAGTGGAAAAGGAATTCACATCATGGTTGGTAAATATTTCGGTGCTGTTGAATTAGGTGGAACAAAGACTTTTGTCATGGTTGCAAAGAATAGAGTGAATATTATTGACAGAAAAATCTTTCCCACATCCTCACCCAAACAAACAATTATGGATATCACACGTTTTTTCCAGGATGTGTCTGCCCGCGAAGAATTCACTTTAGCCGGTATCGGTGTGGGCAGCTTTGGGCCGCTGGATCTTGACACGACCTCGTCAACATTCGGATATATCACTTCTACGCCAAAATACGCCTGGCCGTTCACCGACCTTAAAGGAGAAATCGAATCAGTCACACAAACGCGGACCTTTATTGATACAGATGTGAATGCATCCGCATATGGTGAATACAATAGTTTGGTTGACAAGAAAATAGAGAGCTTTGCATATATTACAATCGGAACAGGTATCGGCGGTGGTTTTATCATCAATGGAAAAATTCTGCACGGGCTTTTACATTCGGAATTCGGACATATCAGAATTCCGTATGATATCCGTAAAGACCCTTTTCCAGGCAGCTGCCCATATCATCAGAATTGCTTCGAAGGACTTGCCAGCGGCCCTGCGCTTGAGAAACGCTGGCATGCAGACCCGAAAACACTCCAATCAGATCATATCGCCTGGGAACTGGAAGCTGAGTACATCGGTTATGCGCTTGCCAATCTAATCTTCACAATATCGCCGCAAAAAATTATTCTTGGCGGAGGTGTAATCCATCAAAAACATCTTTTTCCAAAGATATTTCATCATGTAAAGCGAACACTTAACAAATATATTAAATGTACTCTGTTAGACGATCAAATCCATGCCCTGATTACACCACCGATGCTTGGTGATGATTCGGGCATAATAGGTGCTCTTGAATTGGCTATTGATAATATTGGATGAAGTGGTATCTATCAGAAATATTAAACCAACCGATTCAAATACTCTGATTCTATACGCTTCTTGAAGTGCACTCTGATAACCCTGCGTTCGTTTGATTCCAAAGCCAGGATGTCACCAATAGCTTGTGCTTTTTCCAATGTACTGAAATGAATGCTTTCTCCGGGAATTTCAAAATCAACTTCTGGTTCCTGTGTGAGTACAATGAAAAGACCATTATTCTTTCCGCCTTTATGAAGTTGCCCGGTTGAATGAAGAAAACGCGGTCCAAATCCAAGTGTCACAGGAATGGAAAATTTTTCCAGAAGTGTTTTTCTAAATGTTTGCAATACATTCTCGTAATGGAAAACACGCGGGAGAAAGGCATTGATCCCGAAGAAGTCACCTTCATTGGGCTCAAGTAAGGTCTGGATTATTTTCATATCTGAAATTTCTTTGACTGCTGATATTGATGAACTAAATATGGCAAAAACATCGTTTTCGTACAGCAAATCACCTCCTCTGTCTGTATCAGAGGTTCTGAATTTCTCAATAAGCTTTGTAGCCATTGATTTGCTGGCTTGTACGTTGGGCTGGTTAAATGGGTTGACGCCAATCAAACAGCAGAAACATGCTACAGCAACCTCCCATTTATACATTTCCCCGGCTACTCCATATTCATCCTGTAAATTGGAAGTTAGCACGGTAAACCCACGCTTCTGCAGCGATTTCACAATAGAGTCCTTTTGTCCATCGTGACGCAAATAATAAAAAATACGATCGCTTGAATACAGAGAAACGTCAATCAATGGTTCTTGATCAACGGGCAGAAGCCCATTTCCATTTTTTCCGCTACTTTCAGCAATCAGCTGTTCTAACCAGGAGCCAAATGATCTATACCGCTCATCAGCAATGATGGTCAATTTATCATGTTCTACAGAATAAGCTTCATATAAAATGGCGGCAAGAACAAAGGCAGGGTTTTGCCTGATGGCAATATCACTTCCGCATTTGTCTCGCATGGATGCTGCACTGTCTAACATTATGTATCCATCAATCCCGGCGAGAATCGCGGGAATCAAACCGAATGCGATTAGTGCAGAATATCGTCCGCCAACATTCGCATCCGCATTAAAGACCCTTCTGAAATTATTATTGATCGCAAAACTCTCAAGGGGTGTTTTTGGGTCAGTGATACAAATAAAATGTTTTCCGGGGTCCTTTTCACCGCCTTTTATTAATTCATCCATGAAATAAGCAACCAACGATTTCATCTCGACTGTTGTTCCGGATTTGCTGCTGGCGATGAATAGTGTCTTTCGCAAAGGTATGGAATTTAATCTTTCAAAAATTTGTTCCGGATCTGTGGTATCCAATATTGAGACTGAAAGTGCCTGTTTTTTTATTTTCAGATAGTCCTTAAACACATGGCTGAATACTTCAGGCGCAAGGGATGACCCACCCATGCCAAGAACTAATGCGTGAGAAAAATCTTCTTCAAGAAGTTCTATTAATAAATTTTCAACCTCAGCTATGAGAGATCGGCTATCATCAGGGGCATTGATCCAACCCATTCGATTTAAAACCTCGTGCTCTTCATCTGATTGCGAGGTGAATAATGAGACATCGGGTTGATAAAAACGATCAACAAACCGGTCAACATCCATTTGAGCCAAACGTTGTGAAATTGCACTTATAGGAAGTCCAAGTTGGGCAATAAAACGTTCTCGTTCATCCTCAATAGTCTTAAAAAGCGATTCTTGTGCCGAAACGAACTTTTTAACGCCTTCTATCTCAAGGTCGTCAAAAACATCCTTAAGTTTAATCCCAATTTCTTCCAATATCTTTTGTGATTGTTGAAGATCCTCAGTATACGACTTTTTCTCAATAACTTTTGTACTTCCATGATCAAGCCATGCCTGTAGCGTTTTCGGAGGAACAGTATTGACGGTATTAGGCAGAATCAAATTATCAACATATAAAACATCTGAGTACGCTTCATTTTTCGATCCAGTCGAGGCCCATAAAGGCCGCTGGAAATTTCCACCTGCTTTCGCAATATTCTGAAAGCGCGTAGTTTTTATCGATTCTTCAAAAGCTGCGTAGGCATTAAGGGCATTATAGATACCGACCTTTCCGAAGATTCTTTTTTCCAAGTCTGCTCTGACATCTTTGGATAAGTTCTTTTGCCCTACCAGATCTTCGATCATCACATCTATTCGGGAGACGAAAAAAGATGCCACCGAGTGTATGCTATTGATTGCAAGTTGCTTTGCTATTCGATCCTCTAATCCAGCGTAATAGGCGTCAATGACTTCCGAATAACGTTCGGTGGAAAATATCAGTGTAACATTTACATTGATGCCCTCAGAAATTACTGCTTTTATTGCAGAAATCCCCGCAGCCGTAGCGGGGATTTTGATCATCAGGTTATCTCTTCCAACTTTCTTCCAAAGCCGTTTTGCTTCACTTATTGTGGCACTGGTGTCGTGAGCCAGAAGAGGATCAACCTCCAAACTTACATACCCATCTTTCCCATTAGTATCGATATATAATGGATGCATCATATCGGCTGCTGCCTGAATATCTGCAACGACCAGGTTTTCATAGATCTCTTTTGTTTCCAAGCCACTCCAGGCCATCGTTTGGATATCCAGGGTATAAGAATCTCCGTTGGAAATCGCACTCTGGAAAATTGAAGGATTTGAAGTCACACCTACAAACGCTTCTCGCTTGATCTGTTCAGCAAACCATCCATTCAGGAGCAAAGAACGATCAATATTATCAAACCAAATGGATTGACCATTCTTATTTACCACAATACTTTTATTCATTTGAAGAACTCGTTCTCAATATTCTTGATTTTCTGGATTCTCTTTTGATAACGTTCCACATCCATCGGTTCGGCGTTCAGAAAACTATAGACCATTTCTTTGGCTTTAGTCGGGCCCACAATCTGGCCAGCCAGACACATGACATTCATTGCGTCATGCTCCACTCCCTGATGGGCAGAATATATATCACTGATCAATCCAGCATAGATTCCCTTCATCTTATTAATCGTGATGCAAACCCCCACACCAGATCCGCAAATCACAATTCCTCGCTCTGCATCACCATTGATAATGGCATTCCCTGCTTTCTCAGCAAAATCAGGAAAATCTACACGTTCCAGGCTGTGTGTACCCAAATCAATTGGTTCATGGCCTGCTTCTTTAATCGCTTCGATCACAGTATCTTTAATGATGAATCCTGCATGATCTGTTGCAACGACTACACGCATTTTTTTATCCTTTTTCTAATAATTTTTTTACTAATGCTTTGACATTCTCAACAGAAAAACCGAATTCTTTGAAAATTGTTGAAGCCGGTGCAGAAGCGCCATAATGATCAACCGCGAGAATATCGCCTGCATCACCAACCCATTTCTTCCATCCTTGTGAAACACCAGCTTCGATTGCCATGCGTGCACCAATTTCCGGTGGGAAGACTGCATTCTTATATTGCTCAGGTTGTTTTTCAAATAGTTCCCAGGATGGGAATGAGACGACCCTGGTGGCCACCCCTTCTTTAGATAGCGATTGACCTGCCGCTAATGCCAATGATACCTCAGATCCGCTTGCCATCAAGATCACCTGGGGTTTTCCCTCACCAAGATCAGTGAGAACATAAGCGCCTCGATGCAGATTGTCCGCACTAGCGTACTTCGTGCGGTCAACAGTAGGCAGGTTCTGTCTGCTCAAGGCTAACACAGTAGGCGTTGTGTTATTCTCAATTGCAGATACCCATGCCTCACGAGTTTCATTCGCGTCCGCAGGACGAATGACGGTCAGGTTAGGAATAGCGCGTAACGCAGCCAGATGTTCGATAGGTTGGTGTGTCGGACCATCTTCTCCCACACCAATACTATCGTGTGTGAATACCCAGATAGAGTGAAGCTTTGATAATGCAGAAAGCCTGACCGCAGGACGCATATAATCAGAAAACACCAGGAATGTGCCGCCGAACGGGATAAAACCGCCGTGATAGGTGATCCCATTCACAATCGATCCCATCGCATTTTCACGAACGCCAAAGTGAATATTTCGTCCTTGTGGAGAATCGGATTGAAACGCGTCAGCACCATCAATCCATGTCTTATTGGATGGGGCAAGGTCTGCTGATCCACCCATAAATTCTGGCAATTTTTTACTGATGGCGTTGAGAACTATGCCGCTTGAATTTCTGCTGGCATCGCCTTTATCATTTGGTTCAAAAAATGGAAGCTCGTCTTTCCATCCTGGTGGGAGTTGTCCTCTCATCCTGCGTAAGAAATCATCCGCCTGAGTAGAAAATTTCTTCTGATAATCCGCAAATAACGACAGCCACTCTTGATAGGATTGCTTTCCTTTGGATAATATTTCTCTGAAATGTGCTGCAACCTCATCGCTGACGACAAACTTCTCATCAGGATTCCAACCAGCCGCTTCTTTCGCTCGGGCAAGCTCTTCCTCACCGGGAGGTGCACCATGCGCTTCCTCCGTCCCCTGTTTCGTTGGCAAACCAAATCCGATAATCGTTTTGCAGATAATAAGTGATGGGCGGTTATCCAATTGAGCTGCTTGAATTGCTTTTTCAATCGCGTCAACATCATTACCATTCTGTACGGTTTGAACATGCCATCCATATGCTTCAAACCGAGCAGCGCAATCTTCAGTAAATGCGAGTTCGGTTGATCCTTCAATCGAGATACTATTATCATCATAGAAATAAATCAGTTTCCCCAGCCCTAAATGACCAGCTAATGAAGCCGCTTCAGATGACACTCCTTCCATTAGATCACCATCAGTAACAATAGCGTAGGTGTAATGATCAACAATTGAGTGATCAGGAGTATTGAACTCTGCTGCAAGTTTCGCCTCAGCAATCGCCATCCCAACGCCGTTTGCAAACCCCTGCCCTAACGGACCGGTGGTTGTCTCCACACCAATTGTGTGTCCAAATTCGGGGTGACCTGGAGTCTTACTGCCCCACTGCCGGAAATTCTTCAGTTCTTCAAGCGGAAAGTCGAATCCAGATAAGTGCAGTAAAGAATAAATCAACATCGATCCATGTCCGCCAGATAGAATGAAGCGGTCCCTGTCAGGCCACAGCGGCTCTTCGGGATTTATTTTTAGGTGATTCTTCCATAAAGTATAGGCAATTGCAGCTGTCCCCATTGGCAGACCCGGATGTCCGGAGTTTGCCGCCTGAACACCATCCGCCGATAGGAAACGTATCGTTTCGATTGCTTTTTCTTGAAGTGACTTCTCAGATTTCATACCCTACCTCATTTTTTATGATTTTCAGCAATTCTACCATGCAGATGTTTTTATCTTATGGGTGAGGTAAAGATTAAGATAATAGTTTCTTATTTGCCAATCTGAGGCTATTTGTAACAACAAAAACACTGCTAAATGCCATTGCTCCAGCAGCCAGCATTGGATTGAGCAGACCTATTGCCGCCACAGGAATCAATAGAATATTATAGAAAAATGCCCAGAATAGATTCTGTTTGATGGTCTTAAACGTCATCTTAGAGAGCGTAAATGATTTCATCACACTTGACAGGTCTCCTCCAAGCAGGGTTACAGGTGCAGAAGCGACCGCGACATCCGACCCGGTGCCCAGCGCAATACCAAGGTCAGACTGCGCCAAAGCAGGAGCGTCATTCACGCCATCCCCCACCATCGCAACCACTGCCCCTTGTCCCTGCAGCTCTTTGATCTTTTCCGCTTTTTCTCCAGGCAAAACTTCAGCAATCACATTCTCAATCCCGCTGAGCCTCGCAATGGCTTTTGCTGTATGTTCATTGTCACCAGTAAGCATGATAACTGACCTGCCAGATGTCTTGATGGATTCGACTGCAGCGAGAGACCCATCTTTGATCTGATCAGCGATACCAATGACACCCGCTAATATCCGGTCAACTGCGACCAAAATCGGGGTTTCAGCATTGTTCTGCAATTTTGAAATAATATCAGATGCGTTATCAGAAACCGCAATCCCGTTCTCCTGCATCAATTTATGGTTACCAGCAAGAATTCGCTTCCCATCAACTTCGCCTGCGACGCCTTTACCAGGGATGGATCTAAAATTGATGACTTCCAAAAGGTCCAAACCTCTGTTTCCGGCTTCAGCCACGATCGCTTCCCCCAAAGGATGCTCACTGGCTGATTCCAGGCTGGCTGCGAGTTGAATAAAGCTCTTTTCTTCACCTAATTCATCCAGAACCTCTGCCGTTGTTACTTCTGGATGCCCGCGCGTGATCGTACCGGTTTTATCAAGAACGACTGTATCCACTTTTTGCGATCGTTCAAGTGCTTCTGCTGTACGGAAAAGAATGCCAGAATTTGCAGATTTTCCTGTCCCTACCATCATAGCCGTTGGTGTTGCAAGACCCATCGCGCAAGGACACGCGATCACAAGCACAGAAACTGCATTGATCAGAGCCCTTGAGAAAACGCTCATTTCGCCATGTCCTCCTGGTGATCCAAAGAAATACCAGGCCAAGAATGTCATCACCGCAATGACTAAGACAATCGGCACAAAAACCGACGAAATTTTATCAGCCAGGCCCTGGATTGGTGCTTTGCTGCCCTGCGCAGATTCAACTAATTTCACAATTTGTGAAAGCGTTGTTTCTTTCCCTACCTTTGTTGCCTCGATTTCCAGCATACCGTTGCGATTTTGGGTGCTTCCAATCACACTATCCCCGACTCCTTTCGCAATGGGTTTAGATTCGCCAGTGATCATCGATTCATCCACTTGCGATTTACCATTTAGGACTATCCCATCTACAGGAATTTTATCGCCAGGCCGCACGACTAGGACATCTCCAACTACCACCTCATCAGCATTGATCTCAACCACCTCATTACCCTTCTTTATTCTGGCTTTGTCGGGTTGTAGATTTAATAATTTTCGAATGGCATCACCAGTTTTACCCTTTGCTCGGGCTTCTAGAAATTTTCCCAATCGAATCAAAGTGATGATGACCGCGGCTATTTCAAGGTACACATGGCCTGAAAACACACCAAACAATATTAATAGGGAATAAAAATACGCAACGGATGAGCCCAACGCAATCAATACATCCATATTTGCGCTACCATTGCGCAAGGCTTTGTAAGCGCTCACGTAATATTGTGCGCCAACATAAAATTGGACCGGAGTTGCCAGGACCAATAATAACCAATCAAACCATCTTTGCGATCCAATCGAATCTGGGACTATTCGGAAATCCCTGCCCATTGACAAAATAAATAATGGTGTTGTGAAGATCAACCCAATTATAAGAAGCTTTTTTTGCTCGCTAATTTCCTTTTTTCGAATCAGCTCTTCCTGGTCAACCGCTTCATCACCAAGAATCAAGGCTTCAAATCCAATTCTCTTCAACTGGGCCCGAATCTCTAATTGAGAAACAATTGTTGGGATATAACGCACCACTACTTTGTTCAATGCTAGATTAAACTTCACCTCTCTGATTCCATCAATCTTTTGTAACGATTTGGAAATTCTTTCAGAATCGAGCGCATCCGGTGAGTTCTTTAGAACAAAATCACCTTCAGCAATGACAACATCATAACCAGCTCGCTGAATCTTCTCAATAATTCGATCCAGGTCGACTTTCTGCATTTCGTAACTAACTGCTGCGCGTTCAGAGGACAGATTAACCGCAACAGAATCAATGCCCTCTAATTTTTTTAAATTGCGCTCGACAGTAGATACACAATTAGCGCATGTCATGCCCTGAATGGGGAGGATCAAGTTATTTTTCTTTGCCATGTTTATTTTTCTGGTGGGTAATTGATTTCACTTAACAAATCCCGGATCCCTATTTCTGTTGCCGGTTCATCAAACTGGACTGCAACTTTTTTCTTATCCAGATTCACATCCACCTGATTAACGCCATCCACATCAGCCAATTCCATTTTTATTGTATGGACACAATGGTTACAATGTATTGAAGGAACACTTAATATTAGATTTGCCATTTTTCACTCCTTTTGTTTTTTAACTATACTAACTCTTTTTCGGTGTATTTCTTAACATTATGTCTAAACACCTTGACTATTTCGATGTTGTTTTATTATGATGGTTGTAAAAGGAAAACAAAATGATCAAAGGGAAAAAGATACTTATCACAGGCGGCGCAAAAAGAATTGGGCGCGAATTCGCACTCGCCGCGGCTAAAGAACATGCGTATGTTATTATCCACCATGGACATTCCCCCGAACAAGCCCAGCAAACAGCAGATGAAGTCAGGGAAATGGGAGGACAGGCAGAAATCATTCAAGCTGATTTTTCAAAACCAGCCGAGGCAATTAATAAATTTGAGGAAATATTTTCCGAACCGGATCAGATTTTTGCTCTGATCAATAATGCAGCTATCTTTAAACCAGTTAAGTTCAATAGCACATCGCTTGATGATTGGGACCAGCATTTGCGCGTCAATCTCACCATGCCATTTCTGCTCAGCCAGATGTTTGCCCGCACAGTAAATGAAGGACCAGGAAAAATCATTAACATACTTGATTGGCGCGCGCTTCGTCCAGGAATTGATCACTTTCCATACACGATATCAAAATCTGCGATGGTCGGACTAACAAAATCACTGGCTTCATCATTAGCCCCTACAATTCAGGTGAATGGCATCGCCCTTGGAGCGATCCTCCCTCCCGCGGATGGAAATGAAAGCAGTGATATTATTGCGAAGGTTCCCGCCCAGAGATGGTCTACAATGAAAGAATTACAGGATACTTTTTTGTTTTTACTCAACGGACCCCAATACATTACCGGGGAGATTATTCATTTGGATGGAGGGCGCCACCTGGTTTAGAAATGAGGAGAAATTATGGATAAAATTTTTATCAAAGATCTCATGGTACGCGGGATAATTGGAATTAGTGAAAGGGAACGCGCCCAACCACAGGACATTGTCATCAATGTAATCCTATTTGCCGACATCTCAAAAGGTGGTATGACTGATGATATTGAGCATTGTGTGAATTACAGGACAGTCGCCAAGGCAATCATTAAACATATTCAAGAGGTTTCACGCTATACAGTTGAAGCGCTGGCTGAAGATATCGCTGGAATTTGTCTGCAAGGAGAAAGTGTAACTAAAGTAACAGTTAGAGTCGAGAAACCTGGCGCAGTACGGTTTTCTCAATCTGTAGGTGTGGAAATTGATAGGAATAAACCTGAATAACGCAATTATCCTGCTCGGTTCAAATATAGACCCCGAAAAGAATATCTTTTTGGCACTTGACCTGCTTGGTAGAGTAAAAACCAGATCCCGTATATGGAAAACCGAATCCTTTGGAACAAAAGGACCGGATTTCCTAAACATGGCTGTGGAAATTGAAACAGAAATGAACCGTGACCAACTAAAACAATCTATGATCACTTGCATCGAAAAGGCTCTCCATCGGATTCGAACCGAAGACAAGAATGCTCCTCGAACTATCGATCTGGACACCATTGTTTTTAACGGTGAGATAGTAGATGAGGATATATGGCATAAAGCTTTTGTGGGAATCCCTGTATCTGAACTTTCACCAGGGCTGGTCAACCCCAACACCGGTGAAACCCTGCAAGTTATCGCTGCCAAAATGAAAAGCTCAGCTAAAGCCGAGCTTTTCATACCGGATTAAAGATAGTATCTTTAAAACTCCAGTGGTTTTGCTCCACGTGAAATGTTATCGAGAAATTCATTGCGTGTGACTTCACTCTCTCGAAATGTACCCTTCATACACGAGGTCGTCATGCGCGCGTCATGTTTACGAACACCCCGGATCATCCCGCACAGATGAACAGCTTCCATCACAACTGCTACGCCAATTGGTTCTAATAAAGTATCTAGAAACTCTGCAATCTGTGCAGTCATTTTTTCCTGGATCTGCAATCGTCGTGAAAACATATCGACAATGCGGGGAATCTTAGAAAGGCCAATCACCTTCCCTTTTGGGATATAAGCAACATGCGCACGCCCTAAGAATGGCAGCATATGATGTTCACACATGCTATAGAACTCAATGTCACGTACAATGACCATGTTATCGTAATCGGCGGTAAATGTGGCATTATTAACCAGCTTGATCGGATCAATTCTATAGCCTTCCAACAACTCACCGTATGCTCTCGCAACCCGGTCAGGAGTACCTAGTAACCCTTCCCGCTGAGGGTCTTCCCCAACTGCGGTCAATATCTCACGGACTGATTTTTCGATCGCTGGATAATCAATCTCCGAATCGCAAAACAGGTCTGCTGCATTGTAAACTGGTGAATCCTGACACTCATCTAATGTTTTATCACTCATATATTACCTCCGGGACTTTTCATTATAGCCGCATATTATCTCGATCGTAATAATAATTTGTTTGCGATCGCACGTAAATGTTTTTTTTGTTCTTCCGCACAAGCCATTTTTTCAAGCGTCACAAGCGCTTCATTTGTCCATTTAGCGCAAAAAGCTTTCACTTCTTCTTCTACCCCAACATTTCGTAATTCTTCGGCCAAATCGCTTGCTAATTCAGGGTCAATAGTGCAATTTAGAAACTGTTTTCTGAAAACTTCACTTTTTTGAAGTCCCAATAGAATTGGATAGGATCGTTTTCGCTCGATCAGGTCGCTTATCGTTGATTTTCCTGTCAGATCCGCATCGCCCCAGATTCCCAACCAATCATCATAAATCTGAAAACCTAAACCCAGCTTTTTTCCAAACTCACGATATAAGGCTCGTTGGGTTTGATCCAAGCCAGCGAGAAGCGCTCCCATTTCTACCGAGCATGCCAGCAAAGCCGCTGTCTTTCCTGAAATCATCTCAAGGTAAGCATCAATAGATATAGTTGATCTTTCTTCATAGTATATGTCCAGATATTGCCCCTTAGTTAATTTATTACAGGTTTGTGAAAGAAGATTGATAGCCTGTTGTTGTGTTTCACAAGAGAAATGGTTCACCAATCTCTCAAGCGATATGAAAGCGGCGTTATACATCGCGTCGCCTGCATTTAATCCTTGCGCCAGGCCCCACTTTTTCCAAACTGCAAGCTTTCCTCTACGATATTCGCCATTATCTTCTATGTCATCGTGGATCAAAGAGAAATTATGCACTAATTCAATTGCCGCGGCAGCAGGCATTGCTTTAAATGCGGAAATTCCAGCTCCGACCGCGCTGATGAGTACTAATATCGGACGTATCCGCTTTCCCTGCTTCTCAAGAGGGTCATCTAATCCAAGATGATAACTAAAAATATCGTGTAATGCTTCATAAGGTGCTGAATAGAGTGAATCTATAAAACCCTTCAGGAATTCTTGAATATCTGATAAATACCGAATCTCAATTTCAGAAAATTGCTTCGACATTAAGTGTTTATTGTTTTCTTTCTATCCTTTTTAGATCCATATCTGCAATTGTTCTTGCGCCAATTACAAACATCGCAATTTTTACTTGCGATTTAAGAACCTCGATGAAATCATTCAATTCAGATTCGGATGTTGAAGCGGCTTGAAGGAAAGGCCGAGCTATTCCGCATATGTTCGCGCCCAATGCAACACACTTCACAATTTCAATCCCATTTTTCAACCCGCCAGATGCAAATATCAGGTTTTTTCGGTTATGTTTCCGAATGGATATTAAAGCATCAGCAGTCGGGATACCCCAGTCTTTAAATCCACTCGCAACCCTTTTCCGTAAAGGGTCAGATGATCGGTGCATTTCCACTTCCGACCAGGAAGTGCCGCCCGCGCCTGCAATATCAATTGCTGCGACACCGGCATCAAATATCTGTTTTGCCATTTTTGAATGAATGCCCCAACCGACTTCTTTAACAATCAATGGCTTTGATATTCCTTTGGCTATCTTTTCGATTTTTGTCAAAAGACCAGAAAAATTGGTGTCCCCTCCCTCCATCAACGCCTCTTGTAGTGGGTTCAAATGCAGGATTAACGCGTCTGCCTCAATCGAATCGACAGCTCTCTGGCAATCTTCAACGCCAAACCCATAATTCAATTGAACTGCACCCAGGTTTGAAAAGATAAGTGCAGCCGGGGCGAATTTTCTGATTCGGAAGGACTCCATCTTCTCCGGGTGATCAATTCCAATGCGTTGCGAGCCAACCCCAATCGCAAGGAAGTGCCGTTGTGCAGCTTCAGCAAGAATCTGATTAAGCTTAGCGGACTTGGAAGTGCCGCCAGTCATTGAAGAAATGAACAATGGAACGGATAGGCGTTTTCCAAAAATCAACACCTCAGGATTAATATCCGCAAGGTCAATTTCAGGGAGAGCAGTATGTACCAATCGGAACTTTTCCAACCCGGTGGTGTTTGATGAATTAACATCACGCTGGAGATTGATATCAATATGGTTGTTTTTTCTGTTATCCAAATCAGGAATACGATCCATAAAACAAGTATACTCTGTCCAGATTTGATTTAATAATATAATTGGCAAGAATCAAATAGGAGATAAGATGAGCGAAACTTTAGATGGTGTAAGAGAAGTGATTGTTGACGTCTTGAAAATCGATCCTGATGAGGTTACTCTTGAAACCCGCTTTATCGAGGATCTGAAAGCAGATTCAATGGATCAATTTTTCTTGATCGATGGATTATGTGAGAAATTCGACATATCGATCTCGGATGAAGATGCGAGACAGATCCAATCTGTTGGTGATGCAGTTACCTACGTCGATAGTAAGAAATAGAAGCTTATAACTTTTTCAGGCAATCTACGATTTCTAACAGGTTATTTGCCAGTGGTATTCCTGCTCTGTTATTTTCAGTGATTGTTGTATGATCAAGCAGATACGGTAAACTACCATTCAATCCCGTATAAGAATTCATCTCTTCTACGGGATTTTTATGTTCCTGAATATAGGCAACGATCGGTTTTGAGAGTTCATCCTTAATAAATGTACTCGTTTTTTCCTCAAGAAAATCCCGGGCATTTCCCAGAAGGAGGATACTATCTGTTTCAGGATCCTGGTCAAAACGTTGAAGAAGATCAATAAGCTGCACGCCCAAATTACCTTCTTTGCTCAAACCGATCGCAGTCGAAATTCCCAATCCATTTTCTGCGAGTAGTTGTGCTGTTTCGAACGCTAATGCATGCGATCGGGATATCACGCCAACCCTTCCTTTACGAAAGGATGAAAATGATTTTGATCCAAGTATCAATTTTCCCGGGGTGATGATTCCAAATGAAGCGGGACCGAGAAAATCGATATTTCTTGTTTTCAATAACGAGTTAGCCCTTGAAAGATCCAGAAGCGGAATTCCATCGGTGAAACAAATAATTGTTTTAATTCCTTCCTGGATCGATTCGGCGATCGCAGTAAATCCGAATTGGCAAGGTACACATATTACCGCTGCTTCGGGTGATACCGCTTTTGAAGCAGATTGCAGAGAATCAAAAACTGGAATTTGTCCATCGCTGCCCCAGCTTCCCCCTTCACCAGCTTCAATAGCTCCAACAATATTGATCCCTTTATTACGATTATCAAGAACAACTGACCTGGCAACCTCAGAATAAATTCCATAGACGATAATTCGTGTTTGTTGATCAATAAAAAATCTCATCAAATCTCACCTTTAGTTAGTGATTCAAAAATATCCGGAATTTCCGCAAGGGTATTTATCAAAAATAATTGATTAGATTTGTCTTGGTCTTGTTTATGAATTAATTCAAGCCCGTTAATTCTTGCGATTATAGGAATATTGCTTTGAGATGAGGAAAGGTAAGTTCTACATCCTTCAATGACAATTTTATTGTCATCAGAATCACCAACCACATGCAATAGAATGCATTCAGCTCGGTTCTCTTTTTCAACCAGCTGCAATAATTGAGTCAGACTTTCTGCTGTTAAGAATCCGCCTGAAGAAATCAATTCTGAAGCTTCCTGCCCGGCTGATATAAGAATTTCTCGGATCGCAGCACATGCTTGCATGCTTGTTGAGACAACACAGCATTTTCCATCATAGCGGGTATATCCATAATCTAATTTCCTTAGAGTATGCTCTAACTCCTCAGCCGATCCTGATTCGACAAAACGGTTTATTTCAGGATGTCGGAACAGTGCGTAGTCGTCGAAATCAATATCAATTCCCAGTACGAAGAACCGTGAATCTGCTCCGACAACCAAGGGATTCACTTCAAGGTATCTCAATTCAAGATTGATAAAAAGTCCCCATAATTTGGTTAAAATAGACTTGAAATTGTTCCAATAACCGGTTTCTAACATAAGTAAAGCGGAAATTTCTGCAATTGTTGAATCCAGAATCCCCAGGTAGGGATCTATTTTATAGAGCAATTCATTATCACTTGGATCACTTTTTACTCCATTCTCTTCCAGTGAAGGGAGTGATTCGGAAACAGAAAGAACAATCGAGAAGTCAATCTCATCGTATTTTAATGAGACAGAAAGACCAGTGTGAAATTCGATCATCTCTTCGACTAAGATCCGGTCCACTTGATGATCACCAACTTTTCGTATGAACATGGAAGATAACAATGAAACTGCCTCTCCCCACGTGCGGGCGAGGCATATCCCTCCCCGATGCGCACGTTTATGCAAAGGTACCTGTGCTTTCATTACAATTGGGAAATTCAGATCAACACATTTATTTTTAATCGCGTGAATGCTAGTCAGCAACATACTATCCGGTACTGGAATACCAAATTCTCTGCATAAATTTTTTGACTGGAACTCGAGGATTTTCATTGGGCCTGACTGCATTATAACAATAGAAAAAAGCCCGATGGAATCCATCGGGCTTGATAACTCACTTTCCCTAACCTTTTAGGAACTCTTCAAGTGAAGACTTACTGATCCGATACGCATTCCCGATCTTCTTTGCTTTCAATGATTTATCCGCAATTGCCGCGAGAACATCCTCTTCTGATACTTGAAGGACTTTCGCTACTTCTCCGGGTGTCATCACATCCGAGATACCGTTAGGGATCGCCTGATTTCCAGATGATCCACTCGTTGCACCCTTCAGCGATTCAGACAAAACATTGCCGATACCCATTCCGGCTCCAATTCCAGCAGTGAGGCCAGCTCCACCAGATGGGTTCTGAGCTGCGTCACGCAAAGCATCTGCAGCCTGCAATTGGGTGTATGTCGTCATATCCAGCATACCCATCGCACGCAATTCTTCCGCAGATTTGTCAGATGGTTTCAAGTTTCCAATGTAGAAAGACTTCAAAGTTAGGCCAACCGCTTTGAAATCATCCTGCGCTTTTGCCCTAACACCAGAACCAAGTTCTTCTGTGAGACCAATTAAATCAAGGACTGATTTTTTTCCAGTGGTTTCACCAAGCAGGTCCTGCAATTTGGATAGGAGCATCGTGCGTAAGCGGTTTTCAATTTCGCTCGTTTTATAGGTCCCCTGTGCACCAACCAATTGGGTGACGAATTGCTGTGCGTCGCTGACCTCATAACTATAAGAACCAAATCCTTGCAATAATGCGACGCCTAAACCAACCCCAGGGTTTCGCACGATAATTGGTTGCGGAGTGCCCCATTTTCTATCCGCAAATTCTTTCATCGAGACATAGTAAACCTCTGCTGTGAAAGGCGTTCGATTATTAAATGCTTTGCCAATCAAATTAACAAGCAGGGGAATGTTAGCAGTAGCAATGGTATGACGTCCAGGTCCGAAAACATCAAGCGCTTTCCCATCTCTAAAGAAAATTGCTTTTTGGCTTTCCCTTACAATTACCTGAGAACCTATTCTGAGATCGGCTATACCTTTTTCAGGAAATCGATGCACAATCTCATCGTCCATCTCGCTTGCATATTCAACAACATCAAAAATCCTTGCCATTTCTAATTCTCCTCTTCAATATCCTCATCTATTGATTCAACAACATCAGGAAGGTTATCCACTGCAGCCATGTTCAATATGACTTCTTTCCTCAAATTGAAAGCGTCAACACATGTCTGGGCTACTCCGACCAGGTGTCGGATGGCAGCCGGCAATCCATCGGTTCCGAAGGAGGTCTCAACGTTATCGACCGCGCGGTTCATTTCACCTTCCAATTCCAGAAGTACTAAATCATACTTATACATCTCATCAAGTTCTTCTGTTTCAATATTGATCACATCAAAAAAGCCGGAATACCCATATGAAGCGGTCTTTATGCGGTCAACAAACTGACGGATCTTTATCGCGGCGCTTTCAAGGTCATCAACAATCTCCAGGTCCCCATTTGAGATTGCGTCTTTTTGCAACCCTGAAATCCTTTGCCAGATGGCTTCAAATTGCAGCGCAATGGACTCCCTCAATAATTTGTCAGCATTCCTTCTTTCTTCTCTTTCAACATAACCCTTAAATCCCGGCAGTTTGCTGAGAATTTTTTTGAAGAAATTGCTTTCTCCAGCTACACGAGCAAGAATGTCATTCATTTATTCCTCCAATTTTTGCTAATATGATTATAGCTATAATTTTCTATAACACAACTATTTATTCTGGTGAATCTATTTATTAATACGATTTTTACGCAAAATAGTTGCATAACTAATAACCGATGATATATACTTTAGAAAAGAGGTGAAACGTATGGGATTTCCGAAATACGTACGAAGGCAGGGGATCATAGAGTATTTGCTTCTTATTATTATCATAATTCTTTTTATTACGATCATCATCAAATTATTCGGTCCAGCAATTAATAGTTTTATAGAAAATGTTCTCGAGAATGTTTAGCAGACGATAGGTAAATGGATAAATGCTTGACCTGTTGATAAAGCCTACAAGCAATAACAGACTTAATTCTATCGTTTGGAACATCCTTGATACTATTTATCCGCCCTTCTGCTGTAACTGCGGAATAATTGGGGCAGATATATGTCAACAATGCTTTGCCAATATCCTAATCATGCCATCGGCAAACGTGTGTGCGATTTGCGGTAATCCGCTTAACAAATATAAACAATGTCCAAGAGCTGGTAACCATAACAGCTATTACTTTCACCAAGCTAGATCATGGGGGTACTATCAAGGACCGCTGAAGAAAGCGCTTAAAAAAATTAAATACCAGCGCGGTTTTGGCTTGATTCGATATTTCGCAGGGCCAGTTGCAAACTTTATCACGCAGTGGGGGCTTGATTTCGATATTATTGTTCCTGTCGCGCTTGGGGCCAAACGCCATTTGGAGCGCGGCTATAATCAATCGGAGTATATCGCTCTGCCAATTGCCAGAATACTTAATAAGTCAGTCATCACAACTGCTCTTATCAGAACAAGGGAAACAAAATCCCAGGTAGGGTTGGATATAGACCAAAGAATCAAAAATGTCAGTGGGGCTTTTTCCGCGAGGAGGGATGAATGTGAAGGAAAAAACATTCTCTTGTTTGATGACATAACGACTACTTTTTCAACACTTAATGCATCAACAGCAGCGCTTCTTTCTGCTGGAGCAAAATCTGTGGCTTGTTTTACTGTTGCAAGGACAATATTTCAACAAGAAAAGGAGAAAATATGAGTTCAAAAACAGATATATTTATAAAAGAGATGGAGCTTACAGACGAATTAAGGGAATACATTGATAAGAAGGCAGATAAACTCGATAAGTTTCTCAATAATATAAATGAAAAAAGGGTAGATCTAGCATTTGTGAAAACAGCACGAGAACCAGATAAGAAATATGTAGCCCAGATTACTTTGCGTGGAAGAGGTTTTATTCTACGAGCCGAGGAACGCGCAATGGATATCAAAGCAGCCATTGACCAGGTTCTAGATAAAATTGAACGCCAGATCGAAAGATACAAAGGAAAGCATATTAAAAACCGTAATGGAAGTCTTTCAACTTCAGAATTGTTCGAAGTTGACTATAAACAAGAAGAAACACCGCTTATCGCCAGGAGAAAGAAATTCACGCTTCATCCTATGGATGAATTAGAAGCGATCGAACAAATGAACCTGCTTGGGCATGAAGATTTTTTCATCTTCTATAATGTTGATTCAAGCTCGATCAACGTCCTTTACAAACGCCATGACGGCACATTTGGGATAATCGAACCTGAATTAGGTTGAGGAGAGGATCATCGAAGAGCGGGGTTTTTCCCCGCTCTTTTTTGATTCCATTGGAGAATAATCATTTATAATAACTGGCTTATATTGTTTAATAAATCGAGGATTAAATATGATTGATGTGAATGAGCTTCGCAAAGGTGTTACATTCGTGATTGATGATGAATTATTCAAAGTATTAGATTATCAACACCACAAACCAGGCCGTGGGGCTGCAACAATAAAAATCAAAGCCAGAAATCTACGGACCGGTTCTACCTTAGATAAAACATTCAACTCTAGCGAACGCGTCCAGGATGTCCGGCTTGAATATCACAACGTGCAATTTCTATATCCTGATGGAGATCTTTTCTACTTCATGGATCTGGAAACGTTTGAGCAACCAGGTATTCATAAAGATGTGATTGGCGAACAGGCTATTTTTCTTAAAGAAGGAACCGAGGTCAAACTCACATTCTTTGAGAATGAACCTTTAGATGTAGAGCTACCGACCACCGTCGATCTTCTTGTAACCCAGGCAAATACGTCAGTCCGTGGTGATACGGCAACAGGTGTGACCAAAAAAGTAACTCTTGAAACAGGAGCGTCTGTCAATACCCCTAACTTCGTACAAGAGGGTGATGTGATTAGGGTTGACACACGAACGGGTGATTATGTAACACGCGTTCAGGAATAAGAAGATCAGCCTTCAACAATTGAATAATTATTTGCATTAGATAAGAAACTATCAAAGATTACATTATTAATAAATACTTAATCTTTGGTTGGTATAATTTTTTCTAACTACAAACATAAAATCAATTCCGGAGGAATTAGGTGAAATCCAGTAACCAGACAAATTTTGTTTATCTGCTAATCTTGATAGCGATTGTTGCGATGGTTTTCATGAACATCAATAATGAAAGCGGTCAGGATTACCTCACAATAAACGAAGTTGCAACGGAAATCAGAAACGGTAACGTATCGAAAATCATTCAAAACGAAGATACGCTTCAGGTCACGATTAATGGTGAGGAAAAAATAGCTGTTAAAGAATCTGGCACTTCATTAATTGAACAGCTTGTTGCTTATGGAATCTCTGGAGAAGACTTAGATCCTTCAGTTATTACTATTGAGATCAAACAACCCGGTCCGTGGTCAGATATTCTATACATATTAGGCAGTATTCTCCCATTTATTATTGTTGGTGCCGCGTTCTTTTTTATTTTCAGGCAGGCACAGGGAAACAATAATGCTGCAATGTCCTTTGGCAAATCCAGGGCGCGCATGTTTTCTGGCGACCATCCCAAAGTCACGTTTTCGGATGTCGCAGGCGTGGATGAATCAAAAGAAGAATTACAGGAGGTTGTTGAATTCCTCAAAGAACCTCAAAAGTTCATCGCCCTCGGTGCACGTATTCCCAAAGGCGTTCTTCTCGTCGGTCCTCCAGGTGGAGGGAAAACCCTCCTCGCTAAAGCCGTCTCTGGTGAAGCTGGCGTTCCTTTCTTTTCGATTTCTGGTTCTGAGTTCGTAGAAATGTTTGTCGGTGTTGGCGCAAGCCGCGTTCGAGACCTCTTCGACCAGGCCAAGAAACATTCACCCTGCATCATCTTTATCGATGAAATTGACGCTGTTGGTCGCCATAGAGGCGCCGGATTAGGGGGTAGCCATGATGAACGCGAACAGACACTCAACCAAATGCTGGTTGAAATGGATGGTTTTGATACGGATACCAACATTATCATCATGGCAGCTACCAACCGCCCCGATATACTCGACCCCGCGCTCTTACGTCCGGGAAGATTTGATCGCCGTGTTGTTTTAGACCGACCTGATTTGAAGGGACGCGAAGAAATTCTAAAAGTGCACATTAAGGGCAAACCAATTGCATCGGATGTTGACTTGAGCGTGCTTGCAAAATCAACCCCTGGTTTTGTCGGAGCGGATATTGAAAACCTTGTAAATGAAGGCGCAATTTTGGCTGCAAGGAATAACAAAAAACAAATCCATCAACACGACTTTGAAGAAGCAATCGAGCGTGTCATCGCTGGCCCAGAGCGCAAAAGCAGGCTCATAAGTGAAGATGAAAAACGTATCATTGCTTACCATGAAGCTGGTCATGCGATTGTCCTGGCTTCATTGCCAGAAGCAGATCAGGTTCAGAAGATTTCAATCATCTCACGCGGTATGGCAGCTGGCTATACCATTGCTTTACCACAAAATGACCAGACGCTTATCTCCAAGAATAAGATGATTGCTGAAATGATCGGTTTGCTCGGAGGCAGAGCCTCTGAAGAGATTGTATTCAATGATATTACTTCCGGTGCTTCCAATGACATTGAAAGAGTGACAACACTTGCCAGAAAAATGGTGACCCGTCTTGGAATGAGTCCCGACCTTGGACCAATGGTCTACGGCCAAAAAGATGAACTTGTCTTTCTTGGAAAAGAAATCGGCGAACAACGTGATTACTCTGAAGCAGTCGCTGAGAAAATCGACCACGAAGTGCAGCAGTTGGTCAATGATGCCTATACACAAGCCAAAAAGATTTTAACCAAACATCGTAAAAAATTGGATGAAGTAGCGAATAAACTACTCGAAGTCGAGACAATCTCAAAAAAGGAATTTGACAAGATATTTCCAGTCAAAGTATCAAAAAATGGAGGAGTACCGACTCTGGCATAAGAAACATCGAAATGAACGCTGGCCTCTACAATAGGCCAGCGTTTTTTGTATATTCGGAAATCAATTCCCGCCTTAGAATTTTCCCGACCCCCGTGCGTGGCAGTTTATCAACCACAATGAATTCATTCGGGACCTTATACGATGCGATAGATTCTTTACACCAATCCCTTAAGATATCTGTGTCTAGAATTGCCCCTTGATCTAACACCACCCAGCAAATAATCCGCTCACCACTTTCGAAATCTGGCACCCCACCGACCGCGCTCTCGGTAATATCCGGATGCGCATTGACCACTGACTCGATTTCATTAGGCCAAACCTGCAAACCATTCACTTTTATTAGGGATTTTTTACGGTCAACGAGGAAGAAATACCCATCCGAATCCATGGTAGCAATATCACCAGTGTAAAGCCATCCATTGCGAATTGTGTTTTCTGTCTCTTCAATATTATTGTGGTACCCCAGCATAACTTGCGGTCCGCGAATGATCAACTCCCCCGTTTGGCCAATATCCATTTCTTTCTTTCCGGTAGTGATGTCAACAATCTTCGCGTCTACATCCGGTAGCGGGAGGCCAATGGAACCTTCTTTGTTCGTCCCATATAACGGATTGCAATGCGTTGCAGTTGGCGCTTCGGATAAGCCATAACCCTCAATCAGTTTTCCACCGGTGATTCTCTCAAATTCTTGCTTAATTTTTGGATGCAGGGTGAAAGATCCTGAGATGCATGCCTTGATAGACTTCAAGTCATAAACTAGATTCTGCCCGTTCTGATGGTTGTTGATTGCGTGATACATCGTCGGAACACCAGGATAAAATGTTGCTTTATGCGCATCAATTTGCGAAAGGAGGTATTCAATGTTGGCAGGGTCATCAACAAGTATTATCTGCGCACCAATAGCGATACCCATATTGAGGGCTAATACCATTCCGTACACATGATAAAGCGGAATTGCAGCCAAAATGGTTTCCTTACCTTGCTCGAGATTACACCATTTGCTAAACTGGATCGCATTAGCAATTATATTTTTATGCATCCCGATTGCTGGTTTTGGATATCCAGTGGTTCCACCGCTAAATTGAAATATTGCTGCATCATTCGGTGAGATATCCGGTTTTTTTTCGTCACCAGTTTCGATTTCGTTCATTAATAGTTCGTTAAAACCAATGGAATTTTTGTAACTCTTTTTTAAATGTCCCTGATCACCCAGCGACTGATAGTCATCTACAGAGGTGCTAATAATTGTTTCTAGAATCCCTTCAGAATGCATTGGTATCAGGAGTTCTTGATGCGCATCCATGCAAAAGATTACACTTACATCAGATTCATTGATAAGCTGCCAAAATTCTTTGCTGGTATAACGCGGATTCATCGCCACCACAACCCCGCCGGCTGACAAGATGCCATAATAAGCGATCACGAATTGCGGGATATTTGGCATGGCCAGTCCGATACGATCTCCTTTTTGGATACCGTTTCCGAATAAGAATTTCCTTATTTGCGCAACATATTCACCTATTTGTCGATATGAAAAAACTGTTTCTTTGTATCTGATGAATACTGAATCTTTATATGAGTTAATTGCCGATTCAAAAAGTTGATCCAGCGTGATATCAGCATATTCCAAAAATTCAGGGACATGGGCGTCATAGGCATCCAACCACGGTTTTTGTACATTTTTCTGATTATCCATCTTTCCAATCCTTTGATGAACCTATATAGTCAATAACAGAAGATTCTACATCATCATTTATTTCAAACCATTTTATTCTGGGATCATCTGGTTTAAACCAATTCGCCTGACGTCTGACATAGGATCGTGTTCTCCGCTTCATAAGTAGAATCACTTCATCCATATTCATTTTTCCTTGTAAGTAAGCGATCACTTCTTTATAACCGATTGCAGAGAGCGACGGTAAAGATGGATCGTATCCTTGACCAATTAAAGAACGCACCTCATCAACAAAACCTTCAGCAAACATCTGATGTATTCGCTCATCAATACGTTGGTAGAGCGTTTTCCTATCCCGATTCAGACCTATGACTTTATATTTAATGCCATAAAACTGTCTCTGCCGTTGGGATGAGAATAAAGCGCCACTTGAAAAAATGACTTCAAAGGCTCTCACTGTTCTGCGTAAGTTCCCCGATTCGATCTTTTCTGCAGCGGCTGGATCAATCATCTGTAGTTTTTCATGCAAATCTTCTGCCCCGACTTCAGCGCCCCACTCAAGTATTTTCTGGCGCAACGCTGTATCAGGTGCATACGGAGGAATTACCCAACCCTCCATGATCGCCTTGATGAATTGCCCGGTTCCCCCAACCACAAACGGGGTTTTTTCATTTTCCCATAGTTGCCTCGTGATCCGATAAACAGCCTGCTGAAAAACAGCCAGACTAAGCGTCTCATCCGGATTAGCAATGTCAATTAAATGGTGTTTTACTCTCATCCTTTCTTCGAGAGTTGGTTTTGCAGTGCCGATATCCAACCCGCGGTAAAAAAGGCGAGAGTCAGCAGAGATAATTTCCCCATCAAATTGATGAACAAGGTTGAGCGATAGCTGCGTTTTCCCTACTGCTGTAGGGCCGGTAATAAGGACAACAGGATTCTTAACCGTTAATTGCATTCTTGAACCATTCTATTTTTGGCGGTTTTGATCGAAACAAGTTTACAGCAATCACATCGATCCGCCAGGACCGATCCAATTCGTCTTTTTCCTGTAGATATGCAATCGCAGCTTGGACAATATGTTCCTGTTTTACAAGGTTTACACTATTTTCAGGAAACCCAAACTGATTGTTACGGCGTGTTTTCACTTCGCAGAAAACCAGGCAATCGCCCTCTTGACCAAGAACATCAATTTCTCCATAAGGTGTTCTTAAGTTATTCCCGATAATTGTGATCCCATTTCGCTTTAGAAATTCAACAGCAATTTCTTCCCCTAAGCGTCCCGTAGCGATATTTGAGTGGCCTTTTTTATGCATCATTTCCTTAATTTTAAATAATTTTATATCATCCCTAACCTAAAGATAGTTTCTCAAACTTTAGACAATTATTGATAAACTTACTCAGCCATGAATAACAAAATTATTTCTGCAGAAATCATTACAGTCGGTACTGAATTGCTTTTGGGTGATATCGTTGATATCAACACTCCTTTTATTTCAAAAGAAATGAATAAAATAGGGATAGATATTTTCCGCACGATCACTGTAGGGGACAACATCAACAGAATATCCAATCAGATCAACCAATCAATGGCTAACGCAAACATTGTCATCACAACCGGAGGACTGGGACCTACTGTCGATGATCCGACCCGTGAGGCGGTTGCCCTTGCTTTTAATGTTGACTTATCATTTCATGAGAAACTATGGCAGCAGATCATAGAACGATTCAAATTATTCCACAGTGAACCGACTGAGAACAATCGCAAACAAGCATTTTTACCGGGTGGCGCTATCGCTATCAACAATTCCGTCGGAACTGCTCCTGCGTTTTATATGAAGCGCCAGGAGAGTATCCTGATCTGTCTGCCTGGCGTGCCTGCTGAGGTACGGCACATTTTTGAAACAGACATCATCCCACTGCTGAAAGACTTCTATGATACCGGATCAACAACAATTACAAAAATTATCCGAACCGCAGGTATTGGAGAGTCATCTGTTGATAATCTCATCGGTAAATATGAGATATTGAGCAATCCAACAGTTGGCGTCACCGCACATCCCGGTCAGGTAGATATCCGTATCACAGCAAAAGCTAAAAATGATTCCGAGGCAGAAGCAATGATTAGGCCAATTGAAGACAAAATCCGCGAAATCCTTGCCGAATATATTTATGGGTACAACGAGGAAACGCTTGAGGATGTTGTTATCGGGCTTACTGAAACTTCGAAATATAACCTGATTCTGTTTTACCCTCCTGAACTCAGAACAGAACTTTTTCAGTCTGGGCTAATGGACTTATTCGATTCCGTCAAAGAGCTCGAACACCAAGCATTGCAGAAATCCGTTGCTGATGGTTCGTTGTACAATATCCTTACACCGCATGATATCGGGATCACAATTGATTGGGTCTCGCTTGAATCCATGAATTTATTGCTGACTATCAAAATTGGCGATAAGTGCATATCATATAGGTATTTCTTCGGTGGCCACGAAAGTTTATTTCATGAATGGCTAAAAAACCAGACATTGAATTCAATTAGAAAAATATTAATAGAACAGGTGAAATAATGGCAATAAATGTAGATCTTATTCTAACGAATGCGACCGTTCTGACGATGGACGAATCGCTTCACAAATTTGAACCAGGCGCAGTTGCGGTTACCGGTTCAGAAATTGTTGATGTTGGCTTTTCAAATACCATCGAAGAAAAATATAATGCGGTGACAACCATCGAATGCGGTGGAAATGTCCTCATGCCCGGACTAATAAATGCCCATACACATATTCCAATGACGTTATTAAGGGGCCTGGCTGATGACCTCAGGCTGGAAGTCTGGCTTCTGGGGTATATGATGCCAGTAGAACGAGAATTTGTCTCTGAAGACTTCGTGCGGCTGGGCACAATGATCGGTTGTGTTGAACTCATACGCACCGGTGTAACCACTTTTAATGATATGTATTATTATGAAAAAATTGTTGCGGAAACAACAGCCAAAATTGGATTACGCGCCATTTGCGGCCAGTCCATTCTCAAATTCCCCACACCAGATGCGCGCTCATCAGATGAAGCGCTGATGTTAGTCAACGAGATGGCAGAAAAATTCAAAGACCATCCGCTTATCATCCCATCAATCGCACCGCATGCTGCGTATACTTGCCCGCCCGAATTGCTGAAGCAAGCTACTGAATTAGCTTTAGAGTATGATATCCCGCTGCATATTCACATCTCCGAAACTGCTGAAGAGGTTAAAACAATGCGTGAACAGGAAGGTATGCCTGTTGTCCCGCATATAAAAAAGCAGGATGTATTCCGCGCCAAAACGATCGCCGCGCACTGCGTTCACATCGACGAAGGAGAAATCCATACGCTCGAGCATGCAAACGTGGGTGTTGCCCATAATCCTTCTTCCAACATGAAACTGGCTTCCGGATTTGCGCCTGTAGCGCGTATGTTGGAGATTGGGTTGAACGTCGGTATCGGCACAGACGGAACTGCGTCAAACAATGACCTCGACTTTTTTGAAGAAATGCGCCTGGCGAATTTCATAGCCAAAGGAAAATCAGGAGACCCAACGGCACTCCCTGCAGCAAAAACGTTGGAAATGGCAACCAGGCTGGGTGCCAAAGCCCTCCATATTGATCACCTAACCGGTTCAATCGAGCCCGGTAAACGCGCTGATATGATCATCTTGGACCTTAAAACAATTCACAATAGCCCACGATTCCGTCATGATGAAAATGGCATCTATTCGCAGATTATTTATGCTGCAAAAGCGACCGATGTGCGAGATGTGATGGTAAATGGAAAATGGATAATGCGCGAGCAGACTATTGAAGGTATAGATGAACAAGAATTGATCAATCAAGCCCAGAAATACGCTGTAAAGATCGATGCTTTTATCCAGAAACGTGAAAAATCTGTCATCTCCAAACTCATTGCCATCGGTGGCACAACAGAGCAGGAAAGTTTTGAAGTGCAGGTGAAAGCATCCATCAAGAACCCGATCCCATTTATCGAGAAAATCGAATCTGGGGAAATCGAGCTGATTCGCACCAGGCATTATCATGAATATGATACCTACTTCAGCTTCGCCGATTCTTCAGAGGGCCATTTGCGGTACAGAGAAGACCATTTTATAGAAAAGGATGGCACGATTTCAAAAGTGCGCTCCAGATTAACACTCGTGGGCGAATCAGATGAACATGAATACTCAAATAAAGATGTTCTCTTATCTCGCAGCAGATACATCGCGCCAGCCACCCAGAGTCTTCGCTTCTATCGGGAATACTTCAAACCGCAATCCGAAATCGAGATCGAAAAAGACCGCCTGCGATATCTCGTTAATTTTCAGGGTGAGGAATTCTTCATCAACCTGGATGAGATGATCAAACCAAAATTAGGATATTACCTGGAAATTAAAGCAAGAACCTGGAGCCAAAATGATGCGGAAGAGAAATCACGTCTTATCGAAGGGTTATTAGATTTCCTTGGTGCATCAGACCTCGAAAGAATTACTGAAGACTATCTTGATATTGTCTTAGGGTAATCCGGATATGAACGATCAGCGACCGATCAAAGTTCTTTTTACGTCTGCAGAAGCAGAGCCTTTTTACAAGGTTGGTGGTCTGGGAGATTATGCTGGATCGCTCCCAATAGCACTCAAGAATTTTTTTTCTGGATTAAATCTAGACCTTGACATCCGTGTGGTTCTACCGCTGCATGAAAAAAAATCGATCAAGCAATTTAACCTTGAGCAATCCTTTTCACTGGTGATCCAGGGCAAAGGGCAGACAAACGAATGCAAAGTCTTTGAGAAAAATATTGACGGCATTACCCATTACTTCATCAGACAAGTGCAACCGGCGTTAGCTTCAGAAGCAATCTATGGAGAAGATCAGTACCTAACCGCGTATAAATTTGCACTGTTTTCTGTCACAGTGCTTCAAATGATTAAAAAACTTGATTGGGTTCCAGACATCATTCACACCAACGATTGGCATACAGCGTTGATTAATCACCTCGTGCGCTCAAAAAGGACTGAACCTGTTCAAAAACCCGCCACAATCCTGACAATCCACAATATGCCTTTTATGGGTTATGGAAGTGAACCTGTCTTGAGTGAATTTGGGGTCGTACCCTGTGCCGAAGATGCGTTTCCTGCCTGGGCTCAAAATCTACCCTTGCCAATGGGAATTGCTGCCGCAGATCAAATCGTTGCTGTTTCACCATCCTATGCTGATGAACTTAAAACCAGCTATTTTGCTTATGGTCTTGAAAATTATTTTCTAGCGCATCCGGAAAAACTGACCGGTATTATAAACGGCATTGACTATGATCGATGGGATCCACGCACAGATACTGACATTACATGTCAATTTTCTGAAGAAAATCTAAACGCCAGAATCGAAAATAAAAAAGCATTGTTTGATGAGATCGGCTTTGAATTTGACCTGGATTCACCGCTTCTGGTTGTAATTTCACGGCTTGAAAGCCAAAAAGGGATCGACCTGATCCTGGATGCATTGTCAGAAACAGCAGATCTAAATTGGAAAGCGGTTATTCTTGGCTCTGGACACCATGGCTATGAGTATGCTTTTCGAGCACTGGAACGCATCCTTCCAAACAAATTGCATGCAATGATGGAATATAACCCATTGCTTGCAAAGAAACTATACGCGTCCGGTGATATGATCCTGATGCCATCCCTTTATGAACCATGCGGGCTGTCGCAAATGATTGCCATGCGGTATGGTTGTATTCCCATCGCACACGCAGTCGGCGGTCTTAAAGATTCTATTACCACCATGCCAGAAATTAATCGTACAGGATTTCTTTTTAAACCCGCTACAAAAACATCTTTCATTCGCTGCTTGAAGAAATCGATTAAAACATTCAATGACCAGAAAAAGTGGCGCAGAATTCAAATAAATGCCATGCAAAAAGATTTCTCGTGGCGTCAGTCTGCAGCCAGTTATGCCGAAATATATAAATCACTCGCGCGTCTCGTTCTCAAGTGAATTTATTTATTTCACGTATCGATTAACCGATATTGCGAAACTGATTCCAACAAGGATAATAACTCCTCCGATCAATTCCCATATGCCTGGAATTTCCTGCAAGAAAAAGAAAGCCAAAATCACTGCGCCGACCGGTTCACCCAGAAGAAACAGTGACACATGATGAGCTGGCATTGCCCCTAAGAATCGATTAATCAGAGTATGGCCAATTAGCTGCGGAATTAGAGCCAGAAGCACCAGCCACTTTACATCTGTCAAACTGATCATGAGCGATTGTCCTGGCATGAGAATTGTCACCAGCAACAACACTATCGCAGCGATCATGTAAACACTGAATGTATATACTTTGTTTGATAGTTTGCTCCGCATAACCCGGCCAATAATCACGTAAAAAGCAGCGCACAATGCGCCTAACAGCGCCAGACTATTTCCAACAATCCTTTTGTTAAAAACGGTCTGATCAAAATAATTCGTATATGATCGTTGGCCAGCACTGATAACAACAATCCCGATCATTGCGATGGTTAATCCTATCCAGAAAATCCATGATGGTTTGTCTCTGGTGAGGATTGGTGAAAGAATTGCGACCCAAATTGGAGTGGTGGTAACCAGCACGACTGAAGCAATGATTGTTGTGTATTCCAAAGAAATGATCCAGGCCGCGAAGTGAATCGCGAGGAATATTCCTGAGACAAAAAGAAGGACGATTTCTTTTCCAGATTTTCCTCTTAAAGCATGCGCAGTTGGAACTAGTGAGAACGGTAGAAGAAGAAGGCTTGCAAAAGCCAACCGATATGTTGCAACCACAATTGAAGATAATGAATGTTGAGCAAACCGAATAAAAATCGAGGCTGTGGAAATCGCAAGAATCGCAAAAGGCAATAGGTAATACTCTTTATTAATGGTTCTAATAATCTTCATATGCAATTTGTGGACAATAAACGGTTTAATAAATATACAAATAAATAAAAAAATAAATTAGGAGAAATCATGGCTTTTGAATTACCAAAATTACCGTACGATTATAACGCTTTAGAACCATACATGGATACAAAGACCATGGAGGTTCATCATGACAAACATCATGCAGGTTATACAAGCAAACTAAATGCCGCCCTGGAGAATAACCCGGAATTCTTCAAGAAAAGCATCGTTGAAATCCTCAGCGATCTCAATGCGTTGCCGGAAGCGATCCGGACGGCTGTTCGCAATAATGGAGGCGGCTATTATCACCATAATATTTGGTGGGAGCAATTCGGCCCCGGAAAAGGCGGAAAACCAACTGGTGTGTTAGCAGACGCTATCAACAAGAAATTTGGGAGTTTCGAGGAATTTCAAGCTGAGTTCAAAAAAGCCGCATTGGGAGTTTTTGGAAGCGGATGGGCCTGGCTAGTAAAAGATAAAAACGGGGATCTATCTCTAGTTGGTACCCCCAACCAGGATTCTCCAGCCACATTGGGTTTAGAACCTATTCTTGGAATCGATGTGTGGGAACATTCATATTATTTAAAATACCAGAATAGGCGAGATGAGTATATTGATAATTTCTGGCAAGTGATCGATTGGGAAGTAGTCAGCAGCCGGTTCTAATCAGACCATAACAACAATAACCGCTTGAGGCTCCCTCGGGCGGTTTTTTTTAATTACAACCAGCCGCAAGATGCTGCTCGTATGTTTCTGAAAACACATGTCTGCCAGAATTATCGCAGGCTGCTCTAAAATAGAAGTAGTCATGAACTTCCGGATTTGCAATTGCCATCAATGCTGTCATCCCTGGATTACAGATTGGTGAAGGTGGAAGACCATCAATCCGGTAAGTATTGTAGGGTGAATCGATCTGCAGATCCTCCCGTGTGATTTTAATATTCCACCAATCAGGTCCGCCACTCTTGGATGCAACCGCGTATTGAACAGTTGGGTCACTTTGCAGCGGCATGCCAACTGATAAACGATTGAGAAAAATACCCGCGATCCTTGCAGCTTCGCTTTTATCAACCATCTCTTTTTCAACAATAGACGCAAGCGTGACAGCTTCAAATAAATCCAGTCCCTGGCCTGCGATCATTGTTAAATAATCTTCCGGAAGCGAAGAAAAGAAAGCATCAATAAATAAACAGTAAACAGCCTCGCCCGTGGTTGAATCAGGAATTTGGTAGCTCCCCGGGTATAAGAATCCTTCAATGCCAATGTTCCCATCACTAATCTCAGTTCGGCAATAATCCAAACTCAAATCAAGGTCTGTCGCTGATTCAACCAAGCCGGATTGAGAAAGCAGTACATCAACCTCTTCTTTTCGCCAGCCAGCTAAAAATGCGAAGGTTGTGTAGCCTGTTTCTCCGTTAGTTAATCGGTCACCAAGTTGCTGGATGGTCAAATTTGGCTCAATCAGGTAAACACCATCCCGAACAAATCGGTCTAAACCCTTATATTCCCAATACAGCATAATATCTTCAGCATCAGAGATAAAGCCCTCGTTTTCAAGATCGAAAGCAATTTCAGCAGCAGTTCTCCCCGATTTGGCAATGAATGTCTCAACCTGCGAATTGATCGTCAGCGCTTCTTGATGCAAACGTGATCTGAAAAATAGTTTTGCGCTAATTAAAATATATCTCGAAAAAGCAACATCCTCTCCGGGATCTGCGTAACTGGTCTTAACCGATAATGGAATATAGTAAAAAAATATCACTATTGAAATGATGAAGAAGATGGTCACAAGAAAAATAGTGATTGACAGCCAGATCTTCATTTTTCGAATATTATCCATTTTTACGACCTCTATCTAAGTATTGCTGAAGAAAAACAGCCGCTGCGTCTGAATCCAAATGTCCCCGCCTGCTTTTTCTGGTCGTTCCAATTATTATTTTGTTTTCTTTTGCGATTTGTGTCGATCTCACCTCATCAACAGTTTTGATGCTGATATCAGTGACACAGCGCAGAGCGTCTGCCAATCTGTTTGCGCGCCGACCGGATGGGGTTAGTTCGCCTTCAGCATCATACGTCACACCCATAATGATCTCAACCGGGTCCCATTCTTCTGTGATGGCTGCGATCTGTTCCGCATTTAGTTTTCGAGAACCGGATTTCAGCACATCGAGCGGTCTTGCAAGTGTTTGTGTTTCATCGCTGATTGCGATGCCAATATGTTTCTCGCCCCAATCAATTGCCAATATGCGCCCATATGATTCACTGCTTTCCATACTCCCGCATTATACATGAATCCCTTTAAGCGCATAGCACACCATTTTCTACAATATAATTATGATTAACTATTAATGAGGTTTGTTATGCGTAAGGCATTTGTTCTCGTTCTTCTCCTTATAACAGCATTAGCCTGTGTCCCATTCTCCCAGCAAGAATCGTTTGAAGACAAAGCCGCCACCCAGGTCGCGATTGCTTTCACAGCTACTGCTCTGGATGCGACTGTTTCAACTTTAGAAAACCCTGTCGAACCGACGGTTACTGATCAGCCAGACACACGACCCACAGAGAGCCCCCTGTTTGATCCAACAGAGGACCTGGGCAACCCCGTTTATACCGATAACAGTTCGTCATGGAATACATGGAGTGTTAACCCGGGAGATCAGATAATTGAATCGATCACAACTGTATCGGTGGCAGATGGCAAACTGTCAATGCAATCATCACAGGTTGGGAAGTTCCACTGGTGGCTCAATTACCGGTTGATCGATAATGCCTATCTTGAAGCCATTTATGAAACCGGGAATTGCTCTGGTAATGATGAATATGGTCTAGTCTTTCGAGCGCCTGATTATTTCAACGGAGTCGGCTATTATTTCACCTTGACCTGCGATGGAAAATTTGACCTGCGTGAAAAAGCAGACCCGAATTCACTCATACAGGATAACCAGCTTAGATTCGGTATGCAATCAAGCGACCTGATCAATAGCGGTCCAAATCAACAAAATTCGCTCGGCGTGTGGATGAATGGAGAATCCATTCGCTTATATATTAATAAACAATTCCTTGGCGAGATCACAGATGCTGAATTAACCGCTTCCGGCCATTTTGGTCCCTTTATCTACGCCAGAAAAACTCCAGGATTTAAAATTTCCCTGAAAGAAATCAGTTATTGGGCAATTGATAATTAGATAAAAGGAATAACGTCTTGACAAAAATAATTCCAACTTCTCAGATCACTCCTGAAGCCATTTACTTATCGCGCAGAAGGTTCTTAAAGCAGGCGCTCCTCACCACACCTGCTTCCTTATTGGTTGCATCCTGCGCAAACCGCGATAGCGCATCACCCACCCCAAACCCGGTATTCGCAGCATTCGCATCCCGCACAGATGACCAGAATAATCCACTAACAGATTTTGAAGATATTACTGGTTATACCAATTTTTACGAATTCTCAACCAGCAAAACCGAGCCAACAAATCTATCGAAAAATTTTCAAACTGAACCCTGGAAAGTAAAAATTGACGGATTTGTAAACAATCCCATCACATTAGATATTGATGATTTTCGGTCAATGTTTGACCAGGAAGAGCGGATCTATCGCATGCGTTGTGTGGAAGCATGGTCAATGGTCATCCCCTGGATTGGTTTTCCACTTAAAAAAATCCTCGACATCGTTGAGCCAACTTCGGACGCAAAATATATCCGCTTTGAAACCTTGTATGACCCCAACCAAATGCCCGGACAGAATAACCCGTCCTTCCCGTGGCCATATGTGGAAGGACTGCGGTTGGATGAGGCAATGCATGACCTGACCATACTATCGACAGGCCTTTACGGAAAAAACCTGACCCCTCAAAATGGAGCGCCTATCCGGCTCGTTGTTCCCTGGAAGTATGGCTTTAAATCAATTAAATCAATCGTTCATATTGAGCTGGTCCGCGAAATGCCGACATCCCTCTGGATGGCCGCAGGGCCGACAGAATACGGCTTCTATGCCAATGTTAATCCCAATGTTGATCATCCGCGCTGGTCACAAGCTACTGAAAGGCGGATCGGCGAAACAGGCAGGATAGATACACAAATGTTTAATGGATATACAGAAGAGGTTGCCCATCTTTACGAAGGTATGGACTTGACCAAAAATTATTAAATGAAAATCACAAAGATCCAAATTCTCGGAAATTTGATTGGGGTGATTCCGGCAATCTACCTCATGTATCAATCGATTTCAGGTAAATTATCCGCCAACCCGATCCAAACTGCCACCGTTATTACTGGCAGAACTTCCATCTATGCCATCCTTTTTTCACTATACTGCACACCGCTTGCGCAAATTTTTAAATTGAGTGTCTTTCACCGAATTCGGAAGATTTCCGGGTTATTCGGATTCTATTATGCCTTTGCGCATTTTCTAATGTTTACGCTTTTCGATTACCAGCTAAATCTCTCGTGGATTCTGCCAGAAATTCAACAAAAACCTTTTCTCCAGATCGGTCTGATCGCCCTGGTTGCGCTTATTCCGCTTGCCATTTCTTCAATAGATATTTTTAAGCGTAAAATGGGAAAGTCATGGAAGAAGTTGCATTATGCAGTTTATCTAATTACCGCCTTAACGCTGTTACATGTTGCACTTGCATCTAAAGGAGACTTGATAGACCCGGCTATTCTCATCACCCTGTATCTCATCGCGATGCTTTTCCGCTTTCCAAAACTTAGATCTTTACGCATCAATAAACTCCCCGAGTGGTTAGCACGAATCAATACGTACCTGCTTTCATAAATCAGATGCATTTCGATCAAAACAACGCCAACAAAGCAAAAATCCTGAAATATCCAATTGAGGGATCGCTGTTTATCGAAGGTCCTGCCAGAACCGGCAAAACCAGCGCTTGCTTGGCTCGGCTCGACAAAATTTTTGAACAGATTCCCGGTTACCAGATTCTCATTATCACACCCCAGCAGAGTTTGGCAGATCCTTACAGATCGCATTTGTTGGAGAAAAGCACTGCGTATGGGGGCTTTCCGCGGGTTACAACGATTAGTGGTCTTGCCCGTGATTTAGTAAGCATCTTTTGGCCAGTGATCAAAACAACTTTCGGTTTCAAAGGTGAGTCATCCGAACCAATTTTCCTTTCCCTCGAAACGGCGCAATATTGCATGGCACGTATCGTCGATCCTTTATTAGAGCAAGGATACTTCCAATCGGTAAAAATCGACTCTCATCGCCTATATAGCCAGATCATTGACAATCTAAATAAAGCAGCGATTCATGGGCTGGCATTAGATATGATTTCTTCCCGTTTGGTATCAGGCGCATTGGATCCGTCCATCCTGGGTAATGCTTTCATTCAAATTGAGGAATCCGCAAAATCATTCAGATTGTTTTGTCTCAACAATAACCTGATTGATTTTTCATTATTAATGCATATCGCAAGTGAATTTCTGTTTACCGAGACAATGTCGCTTGATTATATGCATTCACGTTTTCAAGCCCTCATTGCGGATAATATCGAAGAAGATACCCCCCTTGCGCATGATTTTTATCGCCAAGGGATCAAGTCATTTTCATCAGTCACACTAATTTATGACCACAACGGTGGTTTTCGCACATTTCTTGGCGCAGATCCCGAAAGTGCCTATAGATTGAAATCTGATTGTGATCATGCAATGCAGTTATTGGAACCAATTGCAACGCATCAGTCAATCGATCAGTTCCGAATGGGATTGCTCTCATGTATCGATCGACAGCGAGAGGAGCCAGCTCCCAGCAAAATCCCGCCGGGTATTGATCTATCCATTTATCAATTTCTTCCAGAAATGATCGATGGTATAGTTGAAAAAATTGACCAGCTGGTACGAGCTGGAACTCCTTTAAACAAAATCGCAGTATTATCTCCATATTTATCCGATGTGCTTAAATTCGCGATAACGGAAAAACTCGCAAAAAAAGACATCATTCCGCATACTTCCCGCCCTTCACGAAAGTATCTCAGTTCCTCGGCAATTAAGGCGATTTTCACATTAGCAAAAATTGCTCATCCAGCTTGGGATCTTACTGTTTCACACTTTGAATTTCGGGAATGTCTCATGCGCTTGATCAAGAACCTAGATGTCATTCGTGCTGAACAGACTGCTAAAGCATTGCTTGGTAAAAATGAACCTGGGCAATTTTTCCGCTCCTTCGACGCATTGACAAATCTCGAGTTGCAGGAAACCATCACTTTTTCAATCGGGCAAGATCTGGTGCAAATATCAACCTGGTTGGCTAATTATGCCGCAGCAGGATTTTCTCCGCTGGATATTTTTACCCAACGTCTTTTTGGAGAGGTGCTTTCCCAGCCCCAATTCGCTTTGCATTCAGATTTTGATGCTGCCAATGATATCGCCCGGGTCATTCGGTCGATCCGAACATTTAGAGCATTCTCGGCGTCAATTTTTGCATTTGATGAACAGGCCTTAGGAAAGGCATATATTGAAAGCGTCGAAAAAGGATTGCTGCCATCTTCCTTTGCCAGTATCCATAATGATGGGAATGGGGTTCTCATATCGCCTGCACATACATTTCTCATGCAAAATCGCGCGGTCGATTACCAGTTCTGGCTGGATATCGGCAGCCTGGGATGGTGGGAACGTTTGTATCAACCCCTCACTAACCCCTATGTGTATCAGAAAAATTGGGAGGTGGGTTCTGGCTGGAACGAGAATCGGGAGTTCGCGATCAATCAGAAGATGATGGCAAAATTAGTCAATGGATTATTATTGCGCTGCCAACGCGGTGTATTTGCCTCGATTGTCCAAACCAATGAATTCGGGGCACAAAACAGCGGGCCTTTGCTGAAAGCTTTCCAAAAGTTAGCCCGAAAAAGCAGACTCGCCGAATTTGAAGGGGACCATGTTCAATCCGCGTGAGGGCCAACAAGATATCATTCGCTATCACGCAGGCATGCTGGGTATCACTGCTGTTCCAGGAAGCGGCAAGACCCACACCCTCTCATACCTTGCAGCAAAATTAATTGCTGATGACCGCATACAGGAAGACCAGGAAATATTGATAGTCACACTTGTTAATTCAGCTGTCAACAATTTCGCCTCCCGAATCTCAGAATTTCTCAAATCATTTGGGCTTGTCCCAGGAATCGGTTATCGGGTAAGAACATTGCACGGTCTGGCTTATGACATTGTTCGCGAACAACCCCAATTAGCCGGCATGGACAATCAGTTTTCAATTGCAGATGAAAGAACAAGTAATGATATTATTTCGATTGCTTCCATCAACTGGATACGTACCTACCCAGAAGCAATCCTCGAACTTTCAGCAGATAACGTCGACCCTGATCGGCAAAAAAATAATTGGGCGAATTTAGTTCAATCCATCGCTAATAACTCCATCAATTTCTGCAAAGACATGTTGATCAGCCCTGACGACCTTCTTCAACAAACCCAATTAATGAAGGATCCTCTATTCGCAATGGTCCAGAAAATTTATACAGATTATGAGCGTGCTCTCTATGATCGCGGCTCGGTTGATTTCTCAGACCTTATTCGCCTCGCATTTACAATTTTAAAAAACAACCCTGGATATCTTTCGATACTCCAGGATCGTTGGCCTTACATCCTCGAAGATGAAGCACAGGATAGCAGCAAGATCCAGGAAGAGCTTCTCACACTCTTATCATCTCGCTCAAACAACTGGGTGCGGGTTGGTGATCCAAATCAGGCAATTTTTGAAACATTCACAACCGCGGATCCCCGCTTACTCCGCCAATTTGTCAGCCGCAGTGATGTAGCCGGCGTTGATCTTCCACGCTCTGGCCGCTCAACCAGGAGCATCATTTCACTTGCCAACCATCTGATCAATTGGACTAGACAAGAACATCCGGAAAAAGAACTCCGATATGCTTTGGACATTCCATTAATAAAACCAACTGCAGCGAATGACCCACAACCCAACCCTATGGATGCGCCGGAAATGGTTCATATCTATAATCAAGAATTGACCCCGGAAAAAGAGATCGAAGTGGTCGCGACATCTGCATGTAAATGGTTGCAGGAGAATCCAGATAAAACACTGGCGATATTAATTCCCCGCAACGCACGCGGCGCTGAAATGGTCGAGGCGCTTTCTAAGCGTCATGTTTCAGTTTTTGAATTGCTGAGCACATCCAGGACTACGAGAGAAACGGCGAGCGTCCTGGCTGAAATATTTACATTTTTCGCAAAACCTCTCATCCGCAGGCACCTTACGAATGCATTCGCTTCCGTTGCGATGGAGATTAGCGATGTTGAACAAACTACAAAAATGATCGAAGCTATAGTTCGCAAATTGAAAACAATTAAAAATCCTGAGATCCTCTTTTCGTTACCGAATGGGCTTGAGGAATTTGCGTCGCAAAACCAAATTAATGGTCAGGAAAAAACATTACTCTCCGATGTCTTTTCAAAGCTTCAATATTGGCAATCAGCATTATTGCTGCCGATTGATGAATGTACTATTACAATAGGATCAGACCTTTTCAGAGATGCAGCCGATCTTGCGCTCACGCATAAAATCGCTTTGATTCTTCAAAAAGCAAAAGAATATTATCCGGATTGGACTATTGAAAATTTTGCTGAGGAGCTACACGCAATCGCCAGCAATCGGTACAAACTGCATGGTTTTTCAGATGACAATTTCGGTTTCGATCCCGATCAGCATAAAGGAAAAGCAGTCGTGTCCACGATGCATAAAGCCAAAGGGCTTGAGTGGGATCGGGTATATTTGATGTCTGTTAATAATTACAATTTTCCATCTCTTGCTGAAAATGATGAGTATGTGTCTGAAAAATGGTTTGTAAAAGATCGCCGTAACCTTGAAGCGGAAGTGGTTCAAAAAATTCGAACGATCCAACCTGACGGTCAGATCGTTAAAAACGATCTGATACGCAAGGCGTCCCATCAAGCGCGTGTTGAATTTTGCGCAGAACGATTACGTCTGTTATATGTAGGCATCACACGAGCACGCCAGGAATTGATCATCACCTGGAATAATGGAAAACGAAACAACTGTGTTGAGGCGCTGCCACTTAAAGCACTAAGAGAATTTTTGGAGACTAAACGTGCAGAATGATCAGTTGATTTTCAGTGCGTCAATGCTGCAGGATTATGTGGATTGCCAGCGGCGTTTTGAGTTGAAATACATCCAAAAACAATCCTGGCCGTCGATTCCGATCGAACCTGTGTTGGCCTTAGAAGAATTGATCTCGCGTGGACGTCAATTCCATTTTCTTGTCCACCAATTATTTACTGGTATACCTCTTGCGTCAATAAAAAATGCGATCAACGACACAACGCTGCGTGAGTGGTTTGACCGCTTGATCCTGTTTTATAACGGACAAGCATGGAAGAAAAATCTATCAGAATTGCATATAGACTCACAGTTAAACCAATACCGATTAATAGCAGTGTATGATCTGATTGTTCAAACCAGCGATGGAAAAGTAGCGATTTATGACTGGAAAACAACCTTGCATCCCCCAAAAAAGGCATTTCTTAAAATGAAAATGCAATCAGTGATCTATCCTTTTATTTTGTTTGAGAATCTGAATAGTCTATTTCCTTCAGAAGCCATTGGCGATCATTCTGTAATATCTATGAACTATTGGTTTCCTGCATTTCCAGAGAATTTGATCTCTTATGAATACAACAAAATAATACATCAAGAAAACCGTGAGTTATTACTAAATTTATTGGAAGAGATTCATAAAAAAATTAAAAACGGACAATTCAAAAAAACTGACAACGTTAGATTGTGCAAATATTGCCAATATCGGTCTCTTTGTGATCGGGGAGTCTGCGCGGGCATGGGCGATGAATTATCTTTTGATAGCGCATCAGATGAGATTATCATCGACTTTGATGCATTGCCGGATATGGATGCGGACGTCTAATTATCGATGATTTGGAACACTAGTGAACAAGTTGGGTTATCCAATGAACTATTATCCGAATATGCTGACTCACTAATCCTTGCCCAGCAACTGGCAAATCGCGGTCTAGTACGGCAAGAACAATTCAGCGCGTTTCTCGATCCGAATGAATATCATCAATCATCACCATTTGATTTTAAAGACATGCAAAACTGTGTTAAAAGAATCCAACATGCGATTGAGAAAGATGAATTAATTGGCATCTGGGGTGATTTTGATGTAGATGGCCAAACGTCCACAGCAATTCTGGTGGATGGACTCCAGATGTTTGGTGCAAGAACATGCTTTCATATCCCCATTCGTGCGATAGAATCACATGGTTTGGACCTTGTAGCGTTCAAATCATTTCTTTCTTGCACCAAACCCGGTCTCATCATCACATGCGATACAGGTATTTCCGACCATGAATCGATCGAATATGCAAAACAAATGAGGATTGATGCAATCATCACTGATCATCATCAACTTCCGCCACACCTCCCCCCCGCCTATGGGATCATTAATCCGCACCTCTTGCCAGAAAGTCACCCTCTTTCTTTTTTAGCTGGAGTTGGCGTCGCCTTTCAATTATTACGCGCGTTGGACATGACCTTTCCCCGCCAGGTCGATATCTGTTCATATTATGATCTGGTCGCACTGGGTACGGTTGCTGACCTGGCAGAACAGAAATCGGAAAACCGTTTCTATACGCAGATGGGGTTGAAACAAATGAATCAAAACTTGCGCCCAGCTCTGCGTTCAATTCTTGAGGTTTCTTCTTCACGTGATAAAAAAGTCACTGAAACTACCATTGGTTTCACAATAGCGCCGCGCCTTAATGCCGCTGGCAGGTTAAGTGATGCAAACCCGAATGTGGAATTTCTTCTCTCAACCGATCAAGTAGGTTGCCAGGAAATAGCAAAAACGCTTGAACAACTGAACGCGGAGAGGAAATTATCAGTTCAGAACGTTCTTTATTCAGCCAATCAAATGATTGAAAAGTCTTCAGAGATCGCGCGACAATCTGTGATCCTGTTAAAGCATCCGCGCTGGCAAACAGGAGTGATGGGCATAGCCGCAGGTAAATTAGCGGAAACCTTTAATCGGCCTGTAATCCTTCTGCGTGAGGATGATGACGTTCTTTCCGGATCAGCTCGATCTATACCGGGCATTGATATTACTTCTGCGATTGCAAATCATAAAGAATTGTTGATGAATTTCGGTGGGCATGCCATGGCAGGCGGGCTGAGAATGTCAGAAAAAAATTTCTTAGGTTTTTCAAGCGGCCTCTGCGCCACTGTAAGCAGCATGACAGGAAAAATGGAACAGCCTGTCCTGAATATCGATCATTTCATCCCCTTCGCGCTCATTCAAGAGGAATTATTGAAAGAATTAGCCCAACTTGCCCCCTTTGGCCCTGGCAACCCACAACCTATTTTTGCATCCAGAAACCTCAAAGTTCAGCAATTTAGAAAATTTGGCAGCAATGATCAATATGCGAAACTGGACCTACAGGACATCAATGGGGATATCCAGCAAGTAACCTGCTGGAATACGGTAAAGGAATGGAATCAAGGTGACCAGATCGACCTCGCTTATAAAATCGTACCAAATGATTTTCGGGTGAATCGCGAGTTTGAACTGGAATATGTTGATGCCCGACCAGCACTTTATTCCGCAGACGCCCAACCAGACCTCATTAAAACCCGGCTAAATCTGACCGATCTCAGGGCGATCTATAATCCTTTACAGCGATTGTCGGAGGTCAAAATCCAACTCCCAGGTATTCAAATCTGGTTCGAAGGAATTAAAAAACCTCCGGGTATTAATGGGCTGCGGTCACGCTGTGATTTATCGCGAGCATCATCGCTGGCAATCCTGACCGCACCGGCCGATATCCGTCTACTGGCAGAATTGATCAACAAAACCGCACCTAAAGACTTGCTGCTTTTTGACCTTGATCAACCAATGCTGGATCTCCAATCGTTACTGCGTGAAATAGGCAAGCGTATCAGGCGCCACCTCAATCAAGAAACACACCTCATATCGATAGATCATATCGCATCACAATTGAATATGCCCACAAAAGCGATAAATCTGGGTATAGGGTGGTTTCAAGCTCATGGCGATATTCTCATCAGCGATTCTTCGGGCGGTTTCGTACATATTGACCGAAACAATATGCTATCTGACCCATCAAAACTTACTGCTATTCAACAAAATCTTAATATAATTCTAAAAGAACAGGCGGCATTTAAGCATTATTATCGTAGAGTAGATCCTCATTTATTGTTACGAAAGATTCTGCCATGAATACGAACTTCCCTTATGGGTCAGGTATAATCGCAAAAAAATGATGAACAGGCGTGATTTCTTAAAAAATATTGCTCTTGGCGTTTCCGCCAGCCTGTTGCCTGGTGGCGGCCGTTCGTTTAAGGAACTGGGCGCTTTAACCCAATTAGGGCGTGTGACTATTGGTTCATTAAGTGTCTATTCTCAACCATCAGAGTTCAGCAGGATCAAATTCCAAAGATTTTTCAATGACCTGCTGCATATTTATGAAGCGGTTGAATCACCGGACGGACCTGGATATAATCCCATCTGGTACCGTGTATGGGGCGGATATGTGCATAGCGGTTATGTTCAGCAAGTGAAAAACCATTTGAATCCTATCATTCGGGAATTTCCATCAATCGGCTCGCTGATGGAGGTCACCGTTCCCTTCTCAACTTCATATCGCATTCGCAGCGGCGGAAACTGGGAACCTTTTTACACATTATTTTATGGATCTACACATAGAGTGCATGAAATTGTAGAAGGACCGCTCGGAAGACTATATTATCGTATCAATGATTCCTTGCTGACCACATCATATTATGTCCTGGCTGAACACTTGCGCATGGTTGACGATGATGAATTGACACCAATCCATTTGGATGTCCTTCCAAGAGATAAAAGCATCGAAATCTCTATTGATCATCAATCATTGCGCGCGCTGGAATATGGGCGGGTCGTGAAAGATTTTTATGTATCAACTGGCAGGATAAGCACCAGTTTGAATCCAGATATAATCCCCACAGATACACCAAAAGGGAACCATATTGTCCGATCAAAAAAACCATCGGTTCATATGGGTGATGGTTCATTGCGATCAGATGCATCTGAAGAGTATAAAACTTTACCCGGTGTCCCTTGGGTATCATATTTCGAGCCGCAAACTGGCGTAGCGATTCACGGCACTTATTGGCATAATAATTATGGTACTGTCATGAGCGCTGGCTGCATCAATATGCTGCCTGAAGAGGCTAAATGGATCTATCGATGGTCAACTCCTTACCCTGATGCCTCAATCACGGATTTTCATACACCAGTTTTTGTTTATTGATCAATCTAAATGAATTCCATGAACACATGGTTACCAAGCATACGCCCTTTATCTGTAAGCCGTAAATGCATCTCCCCCTCGATCTCCAGCATCTCGACCAATGATATTTGTAATAATTTCTTTATCTCTCGTGAATAGGTCTCTTGTATATCAACGTTGAACCGCATATTGAGTGAGTTAATATTTACCCCTTCCTTTGTGAGGCGCAAACACATCATCATTGATTCTTTAACCATATCCTCATTAAGCAATTTTTGTTTTTCTTGAACAGACGGATGAAAGAAGGCACCTTCTTCTGTTTCCTTCACTCCTTGAATATAGGATTGAATTCCTAACACGTTATTCCACCTGTATCCCATTAAATGGCTATGCGCACCTGCCCCGATTCCTATGTAATCCAGGTTATGCCAATATTGCAAATTATGCCTGCTGTGGTATTCTTCAGCAATTGACCAATTGGAAATCTCATATTGTCCAAACCCTTTCGTTGGTAAATATTCCATCAGCCACGCGTACATATCCCCTGACAGGTCCTCATCCACCATATCGTAAATACCTGACTTGATTCTTTTTAACAATACAGTTTCTTCGTGAAGAATTAACCCATAGATAGACAGATGGGTGGGGGCAAGAAGGATGGCGCTATTGACCGATTTTTTCAGCGATTGCAATGTCTGAGACGGGATAGAGTAGATCAGATCAAGATTGAGGTTGGTCATACCGCTCGCTCGTGCCTGCATCACCACATTCTGAATGTCTTCCAGGGTATGCTTGCGCTCCAGGATTTCCAGCTCTTCTTGAACCGCAGATTGCATGCCTATGCTCAACCGATTTATTCCCATGTCATTTATCGCCTTCAAATAGTCTTCCGACAGTCCATTAGGATTCGCTTCTAACGTTATCTCCGGTTGATCGGATATTTCAAAATGACTTCTCACAACACTTAATACTTCGCGAAAATAATCCGGGGAAATTATTGATGGTGTTCCTCCTCCAAAATAGATGGTGCCGATAGAAAATTCTTCACACACTCTCGTAGAAAAGTGAATAATCTCTTGCAACAAAGCCTTCATATATTCTGGGATCCAATGGTCTTTTCCCGCATAGGTATTAAAATCACAGTATCCGCAGCGTGTTCTGCAAAATGGTATATGGATATAAAGGCTTAATAGTTTTTTATCGTGCATTGTAACTTTTCAAATTCTCTATGCCCTTAAATGGTATAATTCGTCGAATTTTGACACCGAAATACGGTTAGAATATCATAATATGAGTCCAGAAAATAATCATTCCAAAACTTGCCCCACCTGCGGTACTCGGTTAAGTGAAAATGCCACCAGATGTCTTGTTTGTGGTAGGACATTTTCCATTTCAAGCGAGACCAAGAAAGCTAAAACTGTACGCTCACAGAGGTTGCCTGAATTTACGCTCAGTTTACCATTGGCCATTGGCCTGTTAGTCATTCTCTTAGCCATCGGCGGCGGGATTATCTTTCTCGTCCTGCGCGGCACCGGACAAATGGCTGCACCAGAGGCGACACCAACAGTGAGCCCTACCCCCACTTTCGAGCAAAGCCCGACGCCAACCGTCACACTGACACCTGAACCAACCTTTACGCCACTACCCCCGCTTGAATACACAATTCGAGCTGGAGACACCTGCAGTCTGGTAGCCGTGCTTTATGAAGTTTCGGTTCGCAGTATTGCTGACCTCAATAATCTGCCTCCCGATTGCGGTGTTCTGAGCGAGGGACAAACAATTCTTGTCCCCCAGCCAACCCCGACACCCACTCCCCTCCCAACCAGCACACCAAGTGATGTGCAATCGGTAGGGTCTGCCTGTGATGTCGCACCCGTTCGGGTTGGTGAGAATGATACCCTCAGCGGTATCGCAGCAAATTATGGGGTTTCGGTGGAATCCATCAAAACCTATAACGGACTCACTTCAAATAACATCTTCAGTGGACAATTGATCGAAGTCCCGTTGTGTGAACGCCTGCCAACCGCCGGCCCGACCCCAACCGCAACTTTTCCGCCACCATATCCGCCAACAAATCTTCTGCTTCCGGCCGATGGTGAAGTGTTTTCAGGAACAAATGATACCGTTACCTTGCAATGGGCAGCAATTGGCGGATTGTTACAAAATGAATTATATGCAGTAACGATTGAAGACCTGACTGAAGGCCAGGGAAAAAAGCTGGTCGATTATACAGAGGACACAAAATACATCATACCAACTAGTTTCAGGCCCGCCGGCAATTCGCCGCATATAATCCGCTGGTGGATTCAACCAGTGAGACCTTCTGGAACAACAATCACTGGAGATACTATCTGGGTTCCCGCTGGCTCACAGAGCACGCCACGTGTATTTGCCTGGACTGGGATCGGAACTACACCATAAGCAAAAAAAATCCGGGGTTTCCAACTCCGGATTTTTTATATATCCAACCAATATCATCCTTCATTCTCAAGAAAATGCGTCGCTTCAATCGCAGCGGCGGCGCCCATGCCAGCAGATGTGATCACCTGGCGGAAATGCGGGTCAGCAATTTCTCCGGCTGCATACACACCATCGACACTGGTATGCATGCGTTTATCGACAATCAGATATCCTGCATCATCCATCTCCAGCTGTCCTTTGAACATTTTCGAGTTTGGAGTATGTCCAATAAAAACAAAGAACCCATCCGTTGCAACCTCTGAAATTTCTCCGGTTTCCACATTTTCGGTTATGACCTTCTCGACACCTTCATCCCCTTTGATTTCTTTGACCACCGTATCCCAAATAAAAGAGATCTTTGGATTATTGAAAGCACGCTCCTTCAAGATCGCCCCTGCCCGTAATTCATCCCGCCTGTGAATGATCGTAACAGATGTAGCGTATCGCGTCAGAAAGATCCCTTCTTCCAGCGCGCTGTCGCCGCCACCTACAACAACAACTTTCTTTTCCTTAAAAAACCAGCCATCGCATGTGCCACAATACGAAACACCCCTGCCGCGGAATTCTTGTTCACCAGGAATTCCCAATTCATTTGGGCTAGCTCCTGTTGTAACGATCAAGGAGTTAGTTTTATACGTATTTCCGTATGTGTTCACTGTGAAAGGCCGCTCAGTTAGATCAACACTGGTGGCATTGTCAAATTCAAGTACTGCACCAAATCTTTCTGCATTTTTCTGGAAAAGATCAGATAGCTCCACCCCACCCACACCATCTGGAAATCCCGGATAATTTTCGATTTGGTGAGTTAATGCAGCCTGTCCTCCAATCTGCGTCCCTGTTAACACCAGCGGGTTGAGATCAGCCCGAGCAGCATACAATGCTGCTGCCAATCCAGCCGGGCCTGCACCTAAGATGATGATATCGTGAATTTCGGTTTTTCTTTCTTGATTCATACCAGCTCCATTAAATAAATTTTCCTAATGTCCATTATTGTAATTTACATATAATACTTATCATTCTTTCATATACAGATTTTATACGCGTTTTGGAGGTCCTCATGTTATTCGAAGGTAAAACAGTGCTGGTAACCGGATCTGGTAGGGGAATAGGCAGGGAGATTGCGCTCACGTTTGCAAGGGAGGGTGCGGATATCGTCATCAATTATGTGCATAACCAGGATCCTGCCAACGAGGTGGCGCAAGAAATCACACAGTTGGGACGGAGGGCGATCATCGTTCGCGCGAATGTGGGCAATCAGGAAGCTATAGAAAAACTTTTTTCGGTTATCCAATCTGAATTTGGGAAGTTGGATATCTTCATCAGCAATGCGGCGTCCGGATTTAACCGTCCAGGATTGCAGCAAAAGATTAGCGGGTGGGAGCACACTATCAATGTAAATGCGCGCGCTTTCCTGCAGGGAACCCAGCTGGCAGTGCCTTTGATGCTGAAAACCGGGCGTGGAAAAATCATCGCTATCACCAGCCCTGGTGCAGACCGCGTCTTGCCAGATTATATTTCTGTTGGCGCAAGCAAAGCTGCCCTTAATGCGCTGGTTCGCTATTTTGCTGTCGAGCTTGCGCCAATCGGCATCTCTGTTAACGCCATTTCACCTGGCATTGTAGAAACAGACGCGCTAAAGCATTTTGCATTCATGGAAAACCAGCAGGTTATTGAAAACGCCATTAATCAGACGCCTGCTGGACGTCTGGTTCTGCCTGAAGATGTGGCGAATACCGCAGTCTTCCTTTGCAGTGAAAAAGCAGAAATGATCCGCGGACAGGTGATCGTAGTTGACGGAGGTTATACCTTACCAGTGTCTGGATATTGACCAGAAATCAAAACAGCGCGCACAGGCGCTCCATCGGTTCCAATAACTTTCAGGGGGAAGCAGTAAAACTGGTATACACCAGCGCTGACTGCCCTGAGATCAAGGTTTTCAATCACAACGACACCTTTCTCTAGCAGGATTTTGTGTGGATTTATCAAATCGTGATAATCGGAAATTGAAAAGAAGTCAATTCCCACCATCTCGATACCCAGAGATACTAAATATTCCGCGCCGCTGGTATTGAGGGCAATATAATTACGGGTGAATTGGGCTAGATTATCATTCCAATAATTTGAATTCTCCGTCTTAAAAAGGATTCTTTTGATAGACTCATCAATTTCCATCCCCGCTAAAGTCGTATGATCGATCACTACCGCGGATTTAGGGATCTCGACAATCTGTACGGGACCTATCAACTTTTCTATTGGGATCATATCGACTGTTTTACCGGCTTTATGAACATGGAAAGGCGCGTCAAGATGCGTTCCTGTGTGTAATCCCAATGTAATATAAGATACGTTGTAATCACTTTGTTCGCCAATCTCAGCTGATCGTTGAATAACAACCCCTTTCTCCCCTTCCCAGACAGGGGTTGCTTCAGATACGGGAATGGTCACATCAAATATTTTCATGGCACCTTCTTAATTATTCTTATAAATCTGATAGGACATGATAGTGATTGTACCTATAATTATTGATAGGTATTGGAGATTTTATGCGAAAAGTGGCTGTTATTGGAATTGGACAAACCAAGATTGCAGAAAATTGGGATAAATCAATGCGTGAACTTGCAGGTGACGCAATTTTAGCAGCTTTGCAGGACGCAAATCTATCAACGGCGGATGCGTTTTTCACCGGCAATATGATGTCAGCAGCAGCCAATAATCAACAAAATCTAGGAGCGTATATCACTGATTGGGTTGGATCACGCGGCGCAGAAAGTATCCGCATTGAATCCGCATGTAGTTCGGGTTCCGCCGCATTCCGGGCAGCAGTATTGGCTGTTGCATCGGGCGAAGTTAATATTGCCGTGGCTGCCGCCGCAGAAAAGATGACAGACTCACCGGGTGCAGAAACCACTGCCTATCTTGCCACTGCCGCTGATGCAGATTGGGAGGTGGATCATGGAGTATCATTTGTCGGATTGAACGCCCTTATCATGCAGCGTTACATGCACGAATATGGATGGAATCATTCTGATTTCGCAAATTTTTCGATAAATGCGCATAATAACGGTATCCATAATCCATCCGCGATGTTTCATATGTCTATATCTCAGGAAGGATTTGATCGGTCTCCTACCATTTGCGAACCGATTACGTTACTCGATGCTTCCCCAATCGGTGATGGCGCTGCAGCGGCGATCATCGTCCCGCTTGACAACGCCTTCATATCCGCAGATCATAACCCCATCATCGTTGCCGGATCGGCGGCTGCCAGCGACACAATTGCAGTCCATGCGCGTAAAGATCCTTTGTGGCTATATGCTGCCGAACAATCAGCCAAACAGGTGTATGCACAGGCAGGAATATCCCCCCGCGAAATTGACCTTTTTGAATATCACGATGCCTTTACGATTATGGCTTCACTTTCTTTAGAAGCCTGTGGATTTGCTGAGCGCGGGCAAGCACCGCGAATGGCAATTGAAAATGAGATATCGCTTCAAGGGCGGTTGCCAGTTGCAACTATGGGTGGATTAAAAGCACGCGGTCATCCTGTGGGGGCAACCGGTTTATTCCAAATTGTTGAAGTGGTACAGCAGCTGCGCGGGCAAGCAGGCGCAAACCAGATAAGCAATGCGAGATTTGGCATGGCTCAAAATATCGGTGGGAGCGGGTCTAACATCATCACACATATAATGACCAATGTCATCTAACCCATCCTTATCGCAAGAAAAAATAAAAAAGTATCGAGAGAGGACCTATCGCTTCCTGCCAGAATTGCGAATCCATTCTGAATCCCAGGCAGTAAATTTCCTTAATGAACGTAAATTCATCTTTTTCTGGCCGATCCAGGGAATTCCGCTGCCTTCCTTATGGGGGGCAACCGCCGGAGACCGTCCTGTCCCAAATAATCATGACGATCCCGGTCATATCACCTGGCGCTGGAAAGACAACCTTCTCAATCAGAAAAAATGGTATTATGCCAAAATTCTGCGCAGGAAGAGCACCATTATTTCACTCGATATGGTGGAATATTTTATTACGATTTGCGAAAACGCATTTCATACCATCGAGGACTTCGAATATCTTCACCGTATTGGGAATCTTTCCCGAATTGAATTAGAGATATATTCGCTCCTTCTTTCTTCTGGACCTCTGGATTCAATCTCTCTGCGCGAAAGAATAAGAACACTACTTACATTTTCATCCGGTGAATTCGATCGGTCACTCGAGAATCTTCAAAAAAACTTGCAGATATTGCCAATCGGTATCTCTGAAAAAGGCCGCTGGCGCTATGCGTACCTCTACGATACAGTGGAGCATTATTTTCCGAAAAAAATAATAAACGCGAGTAATATTTCAATGGATCTGGCACGAGAGATGATTCTGTCTGCTTATTTCCTATCCAATGGCATTGCAACAATAAATGATGTAAAGAAACTACTCGGATGGGAAATTTGTGATATCCAACAAACTCTGGATTCCCTTCTAACAACGGGCATCATCCATCTAATCAATTCTGAGGGCTCTCAACAGTTTTTCCATAAGGAACTACTGAAATAAGTGGATTGTTGTCAGTAAAATAAATTACACTTATAGGTACGATGCCACATGCTGATTCAATATATCAATGGAAAAGGAACCTGGTTCTAATAGCCAAAAACACCTATGTTTGGTTACACCAGCTTTCTCAAAAATATGGCCATCCAATAACTGTACTTGACCAGATTCCAATTGAAGAGTTGGAATCACTCAAAAATTTTGGCATTAATGGGATCTGGTTGATCGGCATCTGGGAACGCAGTCAGGCATCAAGAAAAATAAAATCCCTTTATGGGTTTGAAAACGCAGCAGCTTCCGCCTATTCAATCATTTCTTACACGATCGCTGAATCGCTCGGTGGAAGAAAAAGTTTCCTTAAATTTCGTGATAACGCACATGCTGCTGGGTTGAAGATCGGATGTGACATAGTGCCAAACCATACAGGGCTCGACTCCCCCTGGTTGGCCCGCCATCCAGATTGGTACATTCAAGCCGAAAATAATCCTTCGCAGGATTTTGTTTTTAACTCACCAAACCTATCCCCGCAAGACAGTGTCCAGATACGAATTGAGGAAGGTTATTATGATCAAACCGGAGCGGCTGAAGTTTTCTATTACAAGAATAATGAGACGGGAATAGAGAGCTACATTTATCATGGCAATGACGGTACCAGCATGCCATGGAATGACACTGCGCAATTGAATTACCTTGTACCTGAAGTGCGCGAAGCAGTACGGAAAACTATTCTGAATGTGGCAGAGGATTTTGACATCATTCGGCTGGATGCAGCCATGACGCTCACCCGGCAACACTATAAGAGATTATGGTTCCCAGGTGATGATGGTCAGCGCTGTATTCCCACCCGCGAAAAATATGGCATGAGCAATGCTCAATTCGACAAAAAAATGCCGCAGGAATTCTGGGCGAATGTCATGCAGGACATTCAGCAACATCAGCCAAACACACTATTGATGGCTGAGGCCTTCTGGCTGATGGAAAGCTATTTTATTCAGCAAATTGGAATGGATCGGGTCTATAACAGTGCGTTTATGAACATGATGAAGGAGGAAGAGAATAAACAATTCAAGACCTTCCTTCGCACGATGAAAAATTCCCAATCCGATGCGCTTGAACACCTTGTGAATTATCAAACCACGCCCGATGAAGACCCTGCGATTGGTCTTTTTGGCAAAGGAGAAAAATATTTCGGTGTATGCACACTGCTTTGCACATTGCCCGGGTTGCCGATGTTTGGCCACGGGCAAATTGAGGGGTTCACCGAAAAATATGGAATGGATTTCCTGATGCCTTATATGGATGAAATCATAGATGGCGATTTATTGAGAGAACATCAGCGCGTGATCACACCGCTCTTAAAACATAGAGATCTTTTCGCGTCAAGTGAAAATTTTATGCTGCATGAATTGTTGGATTTCAATGGCAATGATATCAACGATGTGATCATTTTTTCAAACAAACATCATCATCAATCCGCCCTGTTCGTCTTTAATAACTCCGCAAGCCCGGTGCAAGGCACATTGAAATTATCAACAGATATTGCTTTCGATGAAATCAATCTGAAAAGTCTTTCTGGCTGCCCCAATCAGATGATTAATTTTGAAATCGACCTGAACGCTCAGCTGATCACCTTTGATTTTGGGCCCTACGCGTCAGACGTTTTCTTAATCGAGAATACCCGGGCTTTCTAAATAATGTTTAAAACGCCCTGGCAGGATATTGAATGCCTTTGGCAAAGAATCGAGCCCGCATGTTCTATTGATTGCCAGCAAATCCAGCCACTTATTCGATAATGGAAAACCGGCGCGAGATTGGCGGAACCACAGGTTATATAAACGCAAATACGCCGGCGCAATCGGCATCATCAATCGCCGCTTTTCGCTTGTATGCATGATCATGCTTAGGATCGAACGTAAATCAAAATATTCTCCGCCGCCTACAGATATCACTTTATTCTCAAAATTTGGCTTGTTGATCAAGATGAATATCGCTGAGATAAGATCTTCAATCCAAAGTGGTTGCAGAATAGACTCACCGCGCTCGTATAGCGGGAGCAATCCAGGGGACGATCGGATAAAGCGGGAGAATGCATCAACAAAATGATCGCCGTCGCCAAAAACATCCGTCAATCTTAAGATTTGAAAATTTAATTCAGAAGTACGGATGATCTTTTCTGCTAATCCTTTTGCGCGGAAAATTGGATACACTGAATTGATGTCCGACCCGACCCGGCTCAAATACAGGATCTTTTTTACTCTTGCGTCTTTTGCTGCTTTTGATAATACATCGGTGCCATCCACCTCAACCGCCTCAAAATCCGGATTGGGCATCTCATTTTCAGCGCTTGCAAAGTGAAGGATTGTTGTCACCCCGCTCAGAACAGAGCGCAAACTACGCCGATCGGTTAAACCGCTCACAACCACCTGCATGGGCAAATCCAGCGGTAAACGTGTCATTTCTTTTTTTGGGCGCAGTAAAACTTTAAACGGAATATTGCCCTGGATAAGCCGCAAAATAACCCGTGACCCAATAAAACCTGTCCCACCAGTAATGAGAATCATTTTAGCGATTATAGCAGAATGATAATGTTTTTTTGGCACTTATCTTGCAAGGATACTTCCATAACCAATTTATATTGATTTAATACATGGAACATTTTTCCCGGGAAGTCGAATCTAATTTACAAAGGATAGGGTTTCATTATCACCCTCAAGATGAGGGCTATTCTATTCCCAATGCAAGAAGGTTGGCCAAAGAGATCAAAGGCAAAGGTGCGAATTGGCTGCTATTAAAAAACCCCTCAAAGCGTGCGATCCCCGAGGAATTCATTCGCTATTTGGTTAAACAGGATATCAACCTCATCGTAAATTTTGCAAAAAACATGCATGAATTTGAAGGTTTATCAGAGGTTGAAATTCTCGTTCAAGTTTATGCGAAGTGGGGTGTCAAATACGCTTGTCTATTCGAGCAACCAAACATGAGGTCTTTTTGGGGGGATATCAAGTGGATGAAAGAGGATGTTGTCGAAACGCATTCACAGTTCTTTCTCGATTTTGCACAACTATGTGTCGGGAATGGGATTTGCCCTGTTCTCTCTCCTCTTTTTCCCGGTGGCGATTATTGGGATCTCGCATTCTTGGAAAACACCCTCAAATATATTCAACGAAAAGCAGATTCAGCACTCCTTTCAAATCTGGTCATCGCGGCTTACGGTTGGCATCATCATCATCCCCTCGATTGGGGTGCCGGCGGAAAAGAGAAATGGCCAAATTACTCGCCCTTCGCGTCCAGCCCTGAAACCCAAAACCATCAAGGTTTCCGTTTATTTGAATGGTACTCAGAAATCGCGAATAAGATTTTTAGTACCAGGATTCCCATCATCATCTTCTCAGCGGGTGCACCCGGCCCTGACGAGGAAATTGATTCACGGATAATAGATGATCGGGCCCTCTCATGCGATCAGGCAATGCGCTTGCTATCAGGTGAAAACGTGTATGACTTAGATAATCCTGACCGTCTATTATCACCAATCGGTCCGGATGTGATTGCATGCTGTTTCTCCACAACCCTTGGGTCTGACCATCAAGGTTCTTCCACATTCACAACCCCCACTTCCCCGTCTTTAGAATTCAAGAACATTGAGGCGAGTAGCCCTCCATTTTCAGAAAAGATGATCAAAGGTATTGATGACTTTCCCTACAGACGATATATTTTTATCGACCACCCTCTTCAAAACCAGACACCTGCCATTTTGGCATCCCTCGATCGTTATATCAAAATGCATAAACCGTACGTGGGGTACTCACTGGTAGAAGGATGCAAATCGGCTTATTTGGTTGTGATCACAGATGATAAAGACACATTTAGTAATGAATATCGGGCAATCCTTAGCGATGCCAATATCGTCAAGGTGCTTTCTTTATCAGAATTGAATACATTGAATATCTAAAGAAATGGGAATGATGATGGAAAAAACAGGCTCGCCGCTGATAAAAGTAATCGGTTTTGGGGGATGTGGATGTAATTCTATTACCTGCCTTTCAGATCTCAAAAATCCTACCCTGGAACTTGTTGCAGCCAACACAGATTCCTTTAATCTTTCGCAGTGCAAATCTTCAAATAAGATCCTGCTCGGCGAGAGAGTCTGCAATGGATTGGGAACAGGTGGTAATGTTGAATTGGGCCAAAGGGCGGCTGAAGAGTCGTATAAAAGTTTGATTGATACGATCAAAGACGTTTCCCTGCTGGTCCTCACAGCCGGAATGGGTGGCGGCACAGGGTCAGGCGCAATAGAAATCGCAGCCAGGATTTCCAAGTCGCTAAATGTGCCAACTATTTCGTTTGTGTCATTGCCTTTTTCGTTTGAATCAGATATCCGAAAATCAAATGCGTACGATGCAACTACCGCTTTACAAAAATTCACAGATACACTCATCACCATCCCCAACGACAGATTGCTGTCACAGGCAGAAGCCGACACCAGCCTTTCTCATGCATTCCAGATGGCTAACACGCCATTGAAAAGATTTCTTTCTGGTTTATTTGACCTGATTGACCATTCTTCATCAATGCATATTGATCTTTCATATGTGATCCATGCCTTGCAATCCCATCAGGGAATAGCTATCATCACGGGCGAAGGCGTTGGGCACAATCGCATTCCAGACGCCGTCACCAATGCATTCCATCTTCCATTGGTCGATAGCGATCAGTTATTTTCTGCAGACCAAATTTTATTAAAGATGACCGGCGATCTGAGCATCGAAGAAGTATATTCTGCTGTCAGTTTATTAGAAGAGAAATTTCCCGCAAAACCTTCCATCACACCCATCCTTGCCGCAAAAGAAATGGGACCAATAATAAACACATCCCTTTTGCTGACAGGCATTGGTGCAACTGCTATCTCTTATCCTTTTTCATGGTCGAAAAATCATCTTTCGGAATCCAATCAAATTTCTTCACATGATCAATCCATTGACTCAAATCCAAATTCGCTAACAGATGAATATCACGATATACTGGAGATACCGGCTTTCATTCGCAAAGACAATAAAAGCAGGAAAGCCACCGGTAGATAAATGGATGAGAATACACTGTTTCTAACGAATCAGGAGATATATCGGAAATTTCCTTACTTAAAGGATATTCAACCGATGCAGAAAACACTGCCGGATGGCAATTTTCAGCTAACCTATTCCGCGAATGCTGAAACAGAGAATGGCATCAGTCTTCCCATCACGATAAAAGTAAAGACCTCTCCTGCGGGAAAGATACTGGCCATTACTACTTCAAAGTAAAAATTTCCATGGCGCAAAAGAAATCAACTGCTATCGCACATCCCAATATCGCCTTTATCAAATACTGGGGGAACGCAGACCCAAACTTGCGCCTACCGTCGAATGCTTCCATTTCAATGAACCTCGACGGTTTGGAGACAATAACCACAATTGAATATGCCGACAATCAAATTAAGCACTCATTGACGATCAATGGATTGTTACAGGAACCACAAAAAGTAAATCGCCTGTCTGCGTTTCTGGAAATGGCCCGAAAATTATATGGGTTCCAGGGCTTTCTTCGCATTGAAAGTCAAAATAACTTTCCCATGGGAGCAGGCATCGCATCATCAGCTTCTGCTTTTGCAGCGTTGGCACTTGCGCTGAATGATTTTTTCCAGTTAAATCTTAATCAACATCAGATATCAGCGCTTGCCCGATTGGGTTCCGGGTCTGCCTGCCGTTCCATTCCAGCTGGCTTTACAGAGTGGAAAAAAGGGACTTCCCATCAACAATCCTTCGCCACCTCAATCGCGCTGGAAGATCATTGGGATCTTCATGACTGCATTATTGTCGTTACCGCAGAAGAAAAAGCGATCAGTTCTACCGATGGGCATCAGCGGGCAGCCACCAGCCCATTCCAATCAGCACGCATTCTGGACGCTCAACGCCGCCTGGAAATCTGCCGCAGTGCTATCCTCAAGCAGGATTTTGAAAGATTAGCTGCGATCATTGAACTGGATAGTGATATGATGCACGCGGTGATGATGACCTCGGACCCGCCCATCAACTACTGGCAGCCAACATCGCTCTCAATCATGAGAGAGGTGCGGGACCTTAGAAAAAAAGGGGTTGCATGCGCTTATACGCTGGACGCGGGACCCAATGTACATGTGATCTGCACAGCAGCTAGCGTCCCAGCCATTGAAAAGTCATTCCGTGATTATCCCGGTGTTGAAAAAATTCTCGTCGCCAAAACTGGCAAAGGCGCACGGGTGATCTGAATTCCTCTCTCCAAAGATTTATATTATTTATATATGGCATTAACTACCTGACAGTATAATCAGGGTCATGAACAATATTTCGCTCATTCTTGAATTTGTCATTTCCCTCAGTCTATTACTGTTTGTTCACGAATTAGGCCACTTTGCCATCGGGCGTTTGATGGGGATCAAGGCTGATGAGTTCGGTTTTGGATACCCTCCGCAGATTCTAAAATTGTTTACCTGGAAAGGGACTGATTTCACCATCAACCTGATTCCTTTTGGCGCTTTTGTTCGCTTTTCCGGTGAAGAAGACCCAACCATCGAGGGTGGTTTTTACGCAGCAAATAAATGGAAACGCTTGGCCGTGTTGTTTGCCGGCCCTGTTATGAATATCATCACCGGAGTATTGCTCTTCAGCTTGGTTGTGTCAAATACTGGAATGCCAAAAATTGATACGGTTGAGATCGTACAGATCGCACCAGATTCTCCTGCAGCCCAGATCGGTCTCCTGCCAGCAGACGTCATTACAAGCATAGGGGGTATCGAAGTCACAGGAATAGCAGATGTCGGACAATTAGTACAGGAACGATTGGGTACATTGATAGAATTCGCAGTCCTCAGGGACGGGAAGGAGCTCATCTTCCAGGTCACGCCTCGAGTTAATCCTCCGCAGGGTGAAGGGTCAATAGGAATTGTGATGCAGAATCCAACACAGAAAGTCTCTATCCTCAGATCGATACCAGTCGGTGCAGAAATAGCTGTGGAACAGGTGCGGCAATTATTATCAGTTCCAGCGATGCTCATTCGCGGTGAAGTTGCGTCACAAGATGCGCGCATGCTCTCACCTGTTGGTATCTATGATATCTATTCACAAGTTCGCCAGGAGGAACAGGCAACTGCACAGCCAGATTATGCCCCCTGGCTGGATACTGCTTGGTTTTTTGGTGTAATATCCGTCTCGCTCGGTTTCTCCAACCTTCTCCCGATTCCTGCACTCGATGGGGGAAGAATCCTCTTTATATTGCCAGAGATATTCCTCAAGAAACGGGTTCCGGCAAAGTATGAGAATTTTGTCCATTTTGTTGGTTATATCAGCTTGTTGGCGTTGATGGGGTATGTATTTTTACAGGATATCATTAATCCAATTGTGTTACCATAATAATTACAATGGCAGAGTTTATTGAATTCTCATCACAAGAGATCGAGAAAAACCTTCTCGACGATACAGAATCCTTTGCTTTGCAATTTCTGCAATCCTTCTCTGACATCACACAGGATGATCTGGCAAAGGTAAAAAAAGTTTGGCCCAAAGTCTCCCAACAGCGTAAGGTAAATCTAATTCAGGAACTTGAAAACCTGATGCAAATCGACACCTTGATATCCTGTGATGATTTTGGTTTTTTCGCGCTTGAAGATGATGATCCCGTCATAAAAAGTGAGGCGATTGGACTTTTATGGGAATGCACGGATCTGAATCTTGCTTCCCGTTTCACTAATATTTTGCAGGAAGACAAAGACCCCGTTTTATCTTCAGCCGCTGCCGCCGGGTTGGGAAAATTTGTTTTACTGGGAGAACTGGAAGAGATCCCTCAGAAACACTTTAAAAAAGTGCTGGATACGCTTATCCAGAAATACCTTTCAACACAAAAAGCCATGTTAAAACAAAGTATCCTGGAATCTCTTGGGTATGTTAGCAGTACACAGGTGAACAGCTTTATCATCGAAGCGCTTAATCAACCTGAGAAGGAGTGGGTCATTTCTGCGTTATTTGCCATCAGCCGCTCGGCAAACGAGGATTGGGGTAAAGTGGTCCTTGACAAGTTGAACGACCTGGACCCGGATGTCCAATTGGAAGCCATCAAAGCCGCTGGCGAGTTAGAAATTGCGGATGCGAAAGAGACGATCATCGAGATCCTGGAACTTTCTTTACCGGAAGATGAGATCCATCTTCAGGCAATTTGGTCACTTTCCATGATAGGTGGAACCGATATTCGGAACCTATTAGAAAAAATGCTGGATTCAAGCGACAGCGAAAAAGAATCCGCGATGATTGAGATGGCGCTCGAAAACCTGGAACTCGCCAACAGTTTCGGCGACATTGATTTCTTTGATGAGGATTAATTTTCCTGCATATGAAAGGGAAAAGGCTTCATCTGATCGTTAGTGGCAGGGTTCAGGGCGTTGGGTTTCGCTATTTCACCTACATCACCGGCTCAAACCTCAACCTGCATGGCTGGGTGAGGAACCGCTCCAATGGGAATGTCGAAATCCTTGCGGAAGGTCCAGGTAACATTCTCGAAGCATTCATTCAAGTGATCAAGAAAGGGCCTGAGATGGCCCATGTGACCGATGTTGAACTGGAATGGAGTGAAGCGCACCAAGATCTGCCGCCATTCACCATTCGCAGCACCCGGTAAGGATTTTAATCCTCACCGGAGATGATTGATATTCTTTTCCATGGCGGCACATCCGTTGCGTCAGCCAGCATTTTGCGTAATTCATAAACTTGATCACGCAGCACTGCGGCTCGCTCAAATTCCATCGAATCAGCCGCGTTTTTCATGCGCGCCTCCGTTTCAGAGATCAATTTCCGCAACTCATCATTAGGTAGTATGCTAAGCTGCCCCTCCGCAGAATATTCGGATTGTTCATCAGCAACATACGACGACGCTGACAGCCGCGCGGTGATATCGTAGATCTCTTTCACAATCGTAAAGGGTTCAAGGTGATGTTCTTTGTTATAGGATTCTTGCTTGACGCGGCGGCGGTCCGTTTCTTCAATTGCCTGCCGCATTGCATCAGTGATCGAATCCGCGTACATGATCACCTTCCCTTCAACATTGCGTGCCGCACGTCCAATCGTCTGAATCAAGGCAGTGGCGGATCGAAGGAAGCCTTGCTTATCAGCATCGAGAATGGCAACCAGAGATACTTCGGGTAAGTCCAAACCTTCCCGCAGCAGATTGATTCCAACAATCACATCATATACACCCATCCGCAAATCGCGCAGAATGCCGACCCGGTCCAGCGTCTCCACTTCGGAATGCAAATAATGCACACTGATATCCAGCTCCTTAAGGTACTCAGCAAGATCTTCACTCATTCTTTTTGTAAGTGTTGTGACAAGCACTCGTTCTTTCTTAATTATCCGCTTGCGGATCTCATCAATCAGGTCATCCACCTGCCCTCTCACCGGACGCACGATGATCTCGGGATCCACAAGGCCGGTTGGTCGGATGATCTGCTCAACTACCTGGTCGGCCTTATTCATTTCATAAGGTCCTGGTGTAGCTGATGTGTAGATGGTATATCCCATCTTTTTTTCAAACTCATCAAACATCAAGGGGCGGTTATCCAAAGCGGATGGCAAACGAAATCCATATTCAACTAGCGTGCTTTTCCTGGAAAGATCGCCATTATACATACCGCGAATTTGCGGCACGGTCATGTGTGATTCATCCAGGATCAGTAGATAATCAGACGGTAGGAAATCCATCAGAGTCCAAGGTGAAGAACCGGCAGGTCGTTGATCCAGATGACGGGAGTAATTCTCAATGCCGGAACAATATCCGATTTCTCTCAACATTTCCAGGTCGAAACGGGTGCGCTGTTCAAGACGCTGCGCTTCGATGAGCTTTTGATCATTTTTAAGTCGGATCAGATTTTTTTCCAGCTCCATTTCAATATCTTTGATGGCCTGCTTAAGTCTTTCTTCCTCGGTAATGAAATGTTTGGCCGGATAGATCTCGACATTCTCTAATTCAGCCAAAATCTCGCCTGTGACCGGATGGATCGCAAGGATCTGCTCTATTTCATCACCAAAGAATGTGATCCGATATGATAGGTCTTTCTCATATGCCGGATAGATATCCAGGGTGTCACCTCTTAGCCGGAACACGCCCGGCCGAAGTTCAATATCATTGCGTGAGTAATGCTCCTCGATCAGCTGCCGCAGCAGCACATTGCGTCGGTATAATTCTCCCTGTTGCAGCCGGATAACAACACTACTATACGCTTCCGGGTTACCTAACCCGTAAATCGCAGAAACAGATGCCACGATGATGACGTCACTGCGCGAAACAAGCGCGGTAGTTGCTGCCAGGCGCAGTCGCTCAATCTCTTCGTTGATATCAGTCTCTTTTTCAATATACAGGTCTTGCCTGGGAACGTATGCTTCAGGTTGGTAGTAATCATAGTACGACACAAAGTATTCAACCGCATTTTCCGGGAAGAATTCCTTAAATTCCGCATATAGCTGTGCAGCCAGTGTTTTATTATGCGCCATGACCAGTGCAGGCATTTGTAATTCATTGATGATATTTGCGATCGTAAATGTCTTCCCGGTGCCTGTCGCGCCAAGAAGAACCTGGTCACGCATGCCTTTTTTAACACCCTGAATCAAGGATTCGATCGCCTCTGGCTGGTCTCCCATCGGTTGATACGGTGCATTTAAATTGAATTTCATTATGATACCTTGGCCTTTTCGATCAAACTATCCAGTGTTTTAAGCAGTCGCAACTCCCAATCATCAACACCTTCAGCCTGCATCCAGTAAGCGCTTTTTCCTTTTCGAATATGCGCGCCTAGATCCGGCATTTCCAGACTTGTATTTTTATCATCTGGGATCGGAAAACGTAAAACAATATTACTATTCTCTTTGGTGATCGACTGTAGTCCCGCTTCTTCTGCTTTTAATTTTATCCGCATTTGCAATAACAAATTATTGACATAATCCGGCACATCACCAAACCGGTCTTCCATTTCCGCTTTGATCTCGCGTATTCCATCTTCGGTCTCAAGCTCAGCAATGCGCCGGTAAAGCTGCAAGCGCAGGAATTCGTCAGAAATATATGACGATGGAATCAATGTATTGATCGGCAATTCGATATTAACCAATGGTTTTACCACGCGGGCTCCCATGATTCTCCCCATCGTATCGCTCACCTCCTGCCCAGTTTTTAGATCATGCACCGCCTCAGTCAACAATCGGGTATACAGGTGAAATCCTACAGAAGCAATGTATCCATGCTGTTCGGAACCCAGCAGGTCACCTGCCCCACGCATCTCCAGGTCTCGCATTGCAATGGAATACCCGGCCCCAAGCTGAGTGTTCTCAGCGATCACTTCAAGTCTTTCCAGCCCATCCGGCGTTGGCAGCTTATTATTGTGATGAAAGAAATATGCATACGCCCGTGAAGACCCTCGTCCAACGCGCCCGCGCAGTTGATATAACTGAGCCAAACCGAACGTGTCTGCACGGTCCAATATCAGTGTATTGGCATTCGGAATATCCAGCCCTGATTCAATGATTGAAGTCGATAGCAGAACATCAATCTCACCGGCCGTGAACTTTTGCATCACATCCGCAAGCAGCTTTTCCTTCATTTGCCCGTGGGCGATGCCGATCTTCGCTTCAGGCACCAATTTGCCAAGCTGATGGGCCACCGAACGGATTGATTGAACCCGGTTATGGACAAAGAACACCTGTCCGCCCCGGTCAATCTCACGGATGATTGCGCGTCGAATTATTTTCTCATCATAAGGTCCGGTCAGTGTCTGGATCGGAAGCCGCTCAGCAGGCGGTGAGTTGATCACAGAAATATCACGAATTCCCGCCAATGCCATATACAAAGTTCGCGGGATCGGTGTCGCGGTTAAAGTCAGCACATCGATCTCCTGCCGTAATTGCTTGAAATATTCCTTATGGGTTACACCAAATCGCTGTTCTTCATCGATAATCAACAAACCCAGTTTATTAAACTGCACATCTGCTTGAAGCATTCTGTGCGTCCCTACCACAATATCCAACTCACCCGAATTCAAATCTTTCAGGATCTTTGCCTGCTCGGCAGGTGTGCGGAAACGGGAAAGCATTTCAATTTTTACTGGAAAAGGAGAAAGTCGGCTCTTAAATGTTTCAAAATGCTGTTGCGCAAGCACCGTGGTAGGAACGAGCATCGCGGCTTGTTTATTATCCATCACAGCTTTGAACGCTGCCCTGATCGCTACTTCAGTTTTTCCATAACCGACATCGCCGCATAACAGGCGGTCCATCGGCCGCGCTTTTTCCATGTCCGCTTTTACTTCCATGATCGCCTGCATTTGATCTTCCGTCTCACGATAAGGAAAACTGGATTCCAATGCATGCTGCCACTCTGTATCTTCCCCAAAAGCATATCCATCTACAGTTTGACGGGTGGCATATAGCGCGAGCAAGTCATAGGCGATTTCTTTTACTGCTTTTCGCACCCGCGAACGGTTATTCTTCCAGGTCTCTGATCCGAGTTTTGAAAGTTTCGGTTTACGGCTGTCTGGGCCAATATAGAAAGTGATCCTGTCAGCCTGGTGGATGGGAACAAACAATTCATCATTATCTGCAAACTGAAGGTGCAAATAATCTTTTTCCACACCTTCAATTGCGCGGTGAACCAATCCATTAAAAATGGCAACGCCGTAATCCACATGCACAACATAATCACCTGGGTTGAAATCGAAAAAGATCGTTTCAGGGGTAGAGATCGCGCGTTGTTTCCTAAATCGCGGCTGCGGTAAATCCCAACCGAATAATTCACTATCAGTGAATAATAAGCCAATTGATCCGTCCTGACGGGTAACCTTCCAACCTGAATTAAGACTTCCATCAATATATGTGATTGATTCGGCCAGCGTGTCTGCGACAATGGATTCTTTCTGAACTTCCCTGACTCTCTCGCACTGCTTTGATACGATAGAAACCTGATGGATTATTTCTCTTTCCTGGTTTAAATACTTGAATAGGTCACCAATACGGCTGCCAAAGCGCGGGCTTGGAGTGAATGATTGCGAAATTACATGGCCGCTTTCATCAAGCGGGAAACCTAAATCAATGGAATAGCGATAGGACAATTCGTCCAGTAATTCAGGCCACGAGAAGAAAGGGCTCCCCGAATCGGCTGGTATCAAACCCGCCGTGATATTCTCATCGCGAATCCTTAAGGATTGTGACTCGATCTCTTCGGCGGTCGCCTGCAATGAAGCAGCATTGTCGAAAATTACAATCGCATCTTTTGGAAGATAGTTGATGATCGAGCCGGCATCTGGATAATATGATGGGATATCAAACTCCGTTAGTCTGGGTGGGCGCTCTTCCGCATCAATAGAACGCAGGATCTCCATAGCGGGAGGAATATCAATGCGTTCCATACTGCCCGTTGATCGCTGGCTGGCAGGATCGAAAGTGCGCATCGTATCAATTTCGTCGCCAAAGAATTCAACCCGCACTGGCTGTACCGCGTTCACCGGCCAGACATCGAGGATACCTCCCCGTCGCGAAAACTGCCCTCCCATCGTCACAATTTCGACTGGTTCATAACTCAACTTAACCAGCTTGCGGATGACTGCATTCAGATCATGTCTTCCCCGGATCGTGAGTGAAATCAAGTTACGAATAAATTCCCTGCGAGGGATTGTTTTTGTCATAACCGATTTGACAGAGCTGAAGATGACCGCTGCAGGTTTTGTGTTTTTTAGATAAGGGATATGTTGGTTGGCAAGGAAGAATAAGGTGTCAATTCGGTCAGCTCGCGTTCCCATGTCCCATGCGGCGCGCTCATAAAAAAGCGGTGCTGGCTCAGAAAAAATGAGTGGATTTGTTGCCTGATTCCAAAATCCAAACTCGTCATGCATGGATTGCAGTCTGTCGGATTTGGAGGTGATAAACAGTATTGTTTTCTGCAGGTCATTCTGAAGCGATGCAAGAAATGGCAGCCGAACAGAACGCGGTAAGCTGATGAGCGTTTGACCTGGTTTATCAAATAGTGCATTGGCTAACGCTTCATATCCCGGTATCTGATTGAAATCAATAAGGGCAGGACTATTCATCTTCAAGAACAGAATGGTTATAAAGTGTCATCGCTTTTTCTACGCCATCTTGGATCAGTGTTTCAACAGCGCTGACAATCGCTTCTAAAACAAAATCAAGGTCTTTCTGGTCTTTTTCTGAAAATTTCTGTAATACATAATCCGCCGCATCCATCCGGCCTGGCGGCCGTCCAATACCAATCCGCAGCCGGGCAAACTCATTGGTGCCGATCCTGGTGATGATCGACTGCATCCCCCGCTGGCCTGCCGAACCGCCGCTGCTGCGAATTCGCAAACTGCCGAACGGCAAGTCTAGATCATCATGAATTACAAGCACTCGGTCTGGTGTGATCTTATAAAAATTGATAAAGGACTGCACAGCATTTCCAGAACGATTCATGAAGGTCAATGGTTTAACCAGAATCACTTTGGTTTGGTTAAACCTCCCCTCGCCGTTGATGGATTTGTAGCGCACACGGGAAAGATCGATCTTCCATGCAATCGATAATTTATCAATGGCAATAAAGCCAATATTATGCCGGGTTCGCTCATACTCACGACCGGGATTACCCAATCCAAAAATAATAAAAGGTTCCATCTGATCTGTTTTCACCAAATAAACAACATGTTAGTTTAACATGCTCGCCGATTTTTCGCAAAACACTACTCGCCTCTAATACATTTATAATATTAACCATCATTCCATGTGCTATAATCGAAGTTATCAGAAAAACTGTAAATTATATGGAAACTTCAAAGCAGGACCAAAACAAGAAAACGATCTTTATTATCATTGCGGTGGTTATGCTTGTAATTTTGACCGGAATGGTATTTGGAATCATTGCGCTGTCCCGCTCTGGTGCAGAGAATATTGAAACAGTAAGGGATATTTTTATTATTATCCTCGCTTTTGAATCGTTGCTGATTGGCGGCGCATTGATCATTCTGATCATCCAACTGGCATTATTATCCAATTTGATCCAGAATGAGCTCACGCCAATACTAACCTCAACCAAAGAAACAGTCAAAACAGTAAAGGGCACCAGTAAATTTATTGCAGAGAAAGCGATCGCACCGATTGTTTCAGCGGCGGGCATCCTGGCTGGTGGTAAAAAACTATTTGAATTAGTCGGTTTTATTAGAGAAAAGAAAAAGGAGTGAATATGTCTGACAGAGATGATTTTGGAGCATTTGTTTTTGGTTTTTTGGTTGGGGGTTTAACCGGAGCTATCACCGCGCTGCTCTTCGCCCCCCAATCAGGTACCGAGACACGCACGATGATCCATGATAAAGCGATTGAGTTGAAAGACCAGACAACTGAAACGGTTGAACAAACATTAGAAAAAGCAGAAAAGGCAGCAAAAGACGCGGTCGAGAAAGCAGAAGTCTTCCTGAACGAAGCCAAGAAGAAAGCCGCTGAGATTTCCGAAAAAGGACAGGTCTTCCTGGAGGAAAGTAAAGAGAAAGTTGCTAAGACTGCATCACAAGCAAAGAAAGCAGTCGAACCTAAAAAAGCATCTTAAGTTTGTAACAGCATTCGATTAGATCGATAACGGCACAATAAATTCATTGTGCCGTTGTGTTTTTTACGACTTTCGGGATTTGAGTAATAATGTCCCGCGCGAGGACCGATGCGGTTTGTCCATGAAGTCTTTCAGCATATAATCCGGCCACCCCGTGCAACCATGCAGCCACAATCGCCGCGTCATAAGCGGCTAATCCCTGAACCAAATATCCGGCGATCATTCCGGCCAAAACATCACCCGTTCCGGCGGTAGCCAGCGCCGAGGTTGCAATCGGAATAAGCACACATTCTTGATCCGGACCGGCAACAACAGTTAATGCGCCTTTTAGCACCACCACATGCCCCCATTTCTGTGCAAATTGTTGAGCGATTTCCACCCTTTCTCGCTGCACCTCTTCGATCGTCAAACCTGTTAATGCCGCCATCTCACCGGGGTGTGGGGTCAACACCCCCACCCGCTCAATCTTCTTATACCAACCATCGATTTTTGCCAGATTACGAAGCCCATCCGCGTCAAACACCATTACAGGCTGTGAAACATTGTCCATGGCTTCCCTATTACCATCCGCGAGGAACCCGATCGATCGCGTGTTTTTAATTTGTTGACCATTTCTCAGAAATGTTTGCACAAAGTCCCGTGTAGATCGTTCAGACCCCATTCCAGGCCCGATCAAAAGGCCGTCATATTTCGCGCTATGGCTGAGGATCACCCTTGCGGCCTCTTCATTCAGCATGCCCATCTCATGGGGTAATAACAACCAGGTGGACTCAGGCATCCTGCTTACCAATGCTTCGTAAATAGATGCGGGGATTGCTGAGCATACCAGCCCTGCGCCGACGCGATAAGCAGCTTCTGCCGATAACGAAGGCGCACCTGGGTATGGAATCGATCCTCCAATAACCATGCATCGCCCAAAAGTGCCTTTGTGTCCGTCCGCTGGTCTCTGTGGCAATAACAATTTGACGTAATCACAATCTGCGGCAGTTAATTTGATCTCGCTCAAATCAAAGGCATTTTCGGGTAGACCGATATCAGCCCCAATTATCTCTCCCATCATGCCGATCGCAGGATGTGCAAGCATACCTTTTTTAACTGCGGCCATACAAACCGTCAGATCCGCATGGAGCGTCTCTGGCGCACAAGCGCCACTCTCACAATCCACCCCTGATGGACAGTCAACTGCAACAATTACTTGATTCTTTGAATACGCTCCGATCAATGACAGTATTTTTGGAAGCACGCCTCGCAATGGCAACGTAAACCCTGTGCCCAGAATCCCATCCAGGATCACGCTACCAGACTGCACAGCCCCGATCAAGGCTCCCTGATCAGTAACTTCAGAATATGGGATTACATCTCCCCCTATCGTTTGCAATTCACGCACCAGAGCATCATCCGCAGGCCGATCTTTGACCAGGTAAGCGCTCGATTTCCAGCCCGCACGCTGCATCATCGTTAATGCCACCAGCGTGTCGCCGCCGTTGTTGCCTGACCCCACCAACCCCAGCACATGCCGCTTGTCCAAACCGCCATAACGCTTCATCACAATCTGCGCCAGCGATTCGCCCGCATTTTGCATCATCTGTGCGTATGACAGTCCCGCCACATCCGCTCTATTCTCAATTGCGATCATCTCGGAAACAGAGACAATTCTCATCAGGTTTTCCTTTTTTTAAGTCAATCATACAACAATTATGCAGACATTCCCATCGGTTATAATTCGCGCATGCGTCGCTACCTCTATATCGGTGTTTTTACCGCTGGCCTCGCCGTCATGGCGGTTGAACTATCCGCTTCACGCTTGTTGGGGAACTACTTTGGCTCCAGCAATCTGGTTTGGGCGGCGATCATCGGGCTCATGCTCATTTATCTCTCTGTCGGATATTCACTCGGTGGAAAATGGGCCGACCGCTCACCAGAACACACGACTTTCTTCAGCATCCTCCTTTGGGCGGGTTTCTTCATTGGCCTCATTCCTGTTATCTCACGTCCCATTCTGCGCTTTGCCAGCCAGGCTTTTGACCAACTTCAAAGCGCTTCTATGATCGGTTCGTTTGCAGCTGTCCTCATTCTTTTTTCCATTCCCATCACACTCCTCGGTACTGCCTCCCCTTTCGCCGTGCGATTGGCGATCAAAGATGAAAAGGAAGCAGGTAGTGTGGCCGGAAAGATCTACACCGTCTCCACCATTGGTTCGTTTCTTGGCACATTTTTACCGGTCTTGCTCCTTATCCCTCTCATTGGCACCTACCGCACTTTCATTACCATCAGTCTCTTCGTTCTGATAATTGGCCTGATCGGGTTAGGCTTCTATGGTGAGAAAAAACGTCTGTTAGTCTACCTCATCATGCCGCTGCTCATCATCCTCCTGGCGCTGATCGGGTTTAGAGGATATGATAAGCAGGCAGAAGGCATCGTTTACGAAGGGGAATCAGTCTATAACTACATTCAAGTCCAACATATCAACGATTACCATCTGTTGCGATTGAACGAAGGCCAGGGTATCCATTCTATCGCCCATCCCACGCAGGTTGATTTCCACGGGCCCTGGGAGCAAGTGTTATCAGCAATATTCTTCAATCCCGCGCCAGTATTCACAGATAGCATCGATCGTATTGCCATTCTTGGTTTGGCTGCGGGCACCAGCGCCAATCAGATCAATTACGCCTTCCCCGATACCGTTGTCGATGGATATGAGATCGATCCGGAAATTATCACTGCGGGCATCAAATTTTTCGGTCTTTCCGCAGACCATGTCAATATTTTCATCGAAGACGCTCGCTGGGGCATCACCCATAATGATCATCTTTACGAGGTCATCAGTATCGACGCCTACACCCCCCCTTACATCCCATGGCATCTGACCACGCGTGAATTCTTTACCACAGTCGCTAACAGGCTAACCCCTGATGGCGTTATGGTCATCAATGTTGCCCGGATTTTTGAAGATCGTGAGCTGCTCAACACGCTCTACGCGACGATTGATACGGTCTTTGAGAACGCATATATTGTTGACCTGCCCGGTACACTCAATTCCATGATCTTCGCCACCAAAGCCCCAACCCATCCGGACAACCTGGTTGCAAATTATATTCACCTCTCTGCGCAGGATGAAACACCGCCAATTCTGCTCTCAACTATCGAAACAACCTTCTTGAATATCCAGCCCGCCCCCGTCAGTGGAATGGTTCTCACGGATGATAAAGCACCCATTGAATGGATTACCAACGCGATGATTATCAATTTATTCTTCTCTGAAGAAATGCAAAACCTGCAATGAAGACACAAAAGATTATTTTTATTATCCTGTTAGCCCTCACCCCCCTGCTGATCATCACTTCTGGTATGCGCATCTCCCTATCGCCACTGTTTTACACCTTCGAATACCGCCTGCCAAATTTTCCACCAGATCCCTATGGATTCACCCTTGCAGACCGTCTCAGGTGGGCAAAATTCTCGATCGATTTTATTTCAGGGAAAATTAATACTTCTACCTTTGCGGGTGCGCAGCAGCCCGATGGCAACCCTCTCTTCAATCAAAGGGAAATAGCCCACATGGTTGATGTCCGCAATCTCACCATTGCCATGCTCTGGGTTTGGCGATTCCTCATCCTCACATTTTTACTTTCATTTCTGTTCTTCAAATCAAAGAATGATGAAGTTCAATTTATGCGCGCCCTCGCGCATGGTGCCAGGCTCACTCTGTTTTTCATTGCGGCTGTTCTGATCTTTCTCACAATCAATTTCAATCAGCTCTTCACAGCTTTTCATCGCATCTTTTTCGAAGGGGATACCTGGCTCTTTTACCTTAGTGATTCTCTCATCCGCCTCTTCCCTCTTAAATTCTGGCAGGATCTCTTCATCTTCATCGGCGCGCTGAGCATTCTTTTCTCACTTGCATTGATCTACGCCAACAGAAAATATCAGAAATCTGCAGAGCAGGCCTGAGATGCTCTTTTCTTCTACCTAATCGATCATCTTGCTGTACATGCAGTGCGATTTGTAGAAATCAATCCCAAATGCGCTCAGTTCACGCCGCATTTTTTCATTCTCAACCCCGATCTGCACCAGATCCGCGTGCCGGTAGCGCCCGGTCTTCACGCTCTTTCCCATTTCATTGAACAATACCGCTGTTCCTCCCAGTCCACGGTATTCATCGATGATTCCCGCGCCATTGATGTTGATCCATGTCGTCCGCTTCAATTCCCACAGGATTCGAATCCACCCGAATGGGAAAATTTTTCCGCCCGTTTTCTGCAGCGCAGCGGAAATATCCGGGTATGCCAACAAAAAACCTACCGCATTTTCCCCTTTCATCAGCACTTTAATGATATTGGGATCAGCCACCATCAGGATCGTTCGTGCCATCGCCCGCACATCTTCATCCGTCAGGGGAGCATTTCCGGACGTGCCCACCAGTGACCCGTTGTACAGGTCTTTGATATGCGGCAGCATCCGTTCCAGGTCTTTACGCGTTCGGTAATTATCAACCCGCAGTCCAAACCTGTTTTGCACTTTTTCCGCAATGATGCCAATCTTCTCGGGCATTTCCAGGTCTCGGTGCAGATGCCCCGAAAGCACCTCGCGGTCTTTAACGAATCCCAGCTTTTCGAGCAATTCTGGATAATATGCATAATTGTATGGAATTCCAAACGCTGGCCGGTGCTCAAATCCTCTGGACAACATCCCCATTCCGTTCAGCGCAGCGAATCCTTTCGGGCCGTATAACTCGTTCAGCCCGCGCGTTTGTGCCCACGCTTTTCCCCGATCAAATAGCGCTTTTGCAACTTCAGGATCGTTGACGGTATCAAACAGGTAAAAAAATGCGCGTTGTTTTCCGCTGCGCGTGTTATATGGTTTGTTCTCAATGATCGCCATCCTCCCGATCATCTCCCCTGCCGCATTCCGTGCAGCCAGAAACACAGCGTCTGATGTAGTATAGAAAGGATGTTTCTTGCGGTCCATCATCGTCCGTGCGTCCATTTCGAGCATCGGCACCCATTGCGGGCAACCCGCGTATAATTTGTTTGGAAAGTTGATGAATTCCTGTACTTCCTTCCGCTTCTCGGTGTTGATTTCAGTGATCTTCATTCTTGCCTCGTTGTCCTGGTCCTCATCGTATTGTATCAATACTACGCTTTTGTAATTGAATACGATATAATCATGTCTCGCAATTATTTTTACAAAGGAAGAGAATTGAAACTATCGCAGCGATCCGACCTGGATCTGGACCTTAAACGAATTCTGACGACCAAGCGCCTGCAGGGTTTATGGCGTTTATTATCTGGCTACCAGCACCTCTTTCTCATCGCGGTAACTGCCCAGGGTTTCTCAGCATATTCAAAAACTCTCACATATCTCCTTCTCAGTTATTTCGTCGATAATTACATCTCCCAGCAGATCGGAACATATCCTATCTGGATGATAGCGTTCGGCTTCGTCCTCTTCGCCGGATTGCAGGGATCTTTTACCTACCTCAGCGGCCGTTTTGCAGCCAAAACTGCTGAAAAGACCGTCCAGCGTTTGCGCAATTTTCTCTTCGATCACATTCAGCACTTACCCTTTTCCTATCATGCTGAAACTGATACCGGTGATCTGATTTCGCGCTGTACCTCTGATATCGACGCCATCCGGCAATTTTATAGCGACCAGGCCATCGGTATCGGCCGTATCAGTCTGCTATTCATTATTAACTTCATCGCCCTTCTCAGGATCAACACCCGCCTCGGCTTGCTTTCGGTCATCGTTGTTCCTTTTATCCTGATAACCTCGATCTACTTCTTCAAGAAGGTATCCAAGGCTTATGAGTCTTACCAGGAGCAGGACGCGATTCTCTCAACAACTCTGCAGGAGAACCTCAGTGGCGTGCGCGTCGTCAAAGCCTTTGCCCGCCAGCCTTATGAGATCGAGAAATTCGAGCGCAACAACTGGGAAAAATTCCTGCGTGGCAAAAAGCTGCTCAGCATCCATTCCACCTTCTGGCCCATCTCCGATATACTTTGCGGTATCCAGATGCTCGGCGGCTACCTCGCCGGCGCACTGATGGCGATCAATGGCACCATCACGATTGGCCAGTACCTCGCTTACGCCGGCCTTGTCATCTATATCATTTATCCTCTGCGCGGTCTTGGCCGCTTCATCGTCCAGATGTCCAACGGTCTCGTATCCTATGACCGCCTCTTCAAGATCATTAAGGAAGACCGTGAGCCAATCGATGTGGGCAGCCACACCCCAAAAAATGGCATCTCGGGCAATATTATTTTCAAGGATGTATCTTTTGGATATGAAGACAACGACCAGGTCCTGGATAGTATCAACTTCCGCGTCGATGCCGGCCAGGTGGTCGCCCTGCTCGGTGCTACCGGATCCGGCAAGACCACTCTCGTCAATCTGCTTCCGCGTTTCTATGAATACACCTCTGGCGAGATTATCCTTGACGGTGTCCCTCTCAGCGACTATCCGCGCCGTATCCTGCGTGATGCCATCGGCATCGTCGAGCAGGAACCTTTCCTGTTCTCACGCTCCATCAAAGACAACATCACCTATGGAGTAAAAAGAGAAGTAACCCGCGCAGAGATCGAAGACGCTGCCAAAATGGCAGCAGTACACGATGTCATTCTCACTTTCCCTGAGGGTTACAATACCCTTGTCGGCGAGAAAGGTGTCACCCTCTCCGGCGGCCAGAAGCAACGCCTCGCCATTGCCCGCACGCTCCTGCGCGATCCGCGCATCCTCATTCTTGATGATTCCACCTCCTCCGTCGATACCGAGACCGAAAGCCACATCCGGGCAGCCCTGCAGGTGCTGATGCGAAACCGCACAACCTTCATTATCGCCCATCGTATTCAAAGCATCATGACTGCAGACCTCATTCTGGTCATGAAGGATGGACGCATCCTCCAGCGTGGGAATCATGCTGACCTGGTCCAGCAGGATGGTATTTACCGCGAGATCTACGACATGCAGACCCGCATTGAAACTGAACTGAACGAGGAACTCTCCCATGCCAGTTAATCAATTTGACGAACAGGAATTCTCCGGCAAACTGAGTGGCAGGATCACCAGCCGCCTCGCTGCTCTTCTCAAACCCTACTGGCATTGGGTGGTTGGTTTCCTCATCTCGATCATTGCTGTTTCCGTCCTCGACGCTTATTTCACTTATCTCAGCAAACAGATCGTTGATGAGGGCATCATCGCGCGCGACATCCCGCGCCTGTATGCCATCCTCACTCGCTATGGCCTGCTGATCCTTGTTCAGTCTGTCTCCATTTTCGCTTTCGTTTATCTCGTGGGTGTGCTCGGTGAACGCGTTCGCTACGACCTGCGCCAGTCACTCTTCGTCCACCTGCAAAAACTCTCGCTCTCCTATTACAGCCAGACCCCGGTCGGTTGGATCATTTCGCGCGTCACCAACGACACCGAGCGTGTCGCCGAATTGATGACCTGGGGCCTGCTGGACGCCGTCTGGGGCGCAGTCAACATCATGACATCGCTCGCTTTCATGTTTGCCATCAATTGGCAGCTGGCATTGATCGTGTTTGCCATCATGCCATTCCTGATCATCATTGCCATTCAATTCCAGAAACGCATCCTCAAGCAGTTCCGCGCGGTGCGTAAGGTCAATTCCAAGATCACCGCCTCCTACAACGAAAACATCACTGGTGTGCGCGTGGTCAAAGCCCTTGGCCGTGAGAATCAGAACATCGCCGAATTCAGCGAGCTCACCAAAAGCATGTATCGTTCCGGCTTCCGCGCTGCCTGGCTCAGCGCTCTTTTCCTGCCCATGGTCGAGATCATCTCTGCTTTCGCCATCGGTGGCATCATCTGGTACAGCGGCGCGCAAATCCAATTCCAGGGTATCACCATTGGCGGCATTCAGGCATTCCTCTCCTACATGGTCTTCATGATGTGGCCCATCCAGGACCTGGCCCGCGTCTTTGCCGAGCTTCAGCGCGCAGTCGCCTCAGCCGAGCGCATCTTTTCCCTCGTCGATACTACGCCCGACATCCAGAATAAACCTGAAGCTATTGATCCAGGCACCATGCGCGGTGACATCCAATTTGAACACGTCTCCTTCTGGTACGAGGATGAACTGCCCGTCATCAAGGATCTCAACCTCACCATCCATCGCGGTGAAACCATCGCCCTGGTCGGTTCAACCGGCGGCGGCAAGACCACCATCGTCAACCTGCTCTGCCGCTTCTATGAACCCAAACGCGGTCGCATTCTTATCGGAGGCCACGATTACACCGATCTCTCGCTCGAGGCTATCCAGTCCCGCATCGGCATCGTCCTCCAGACCCCTCATCTTTTTTCTGGCAACATCAAGGAGAATATCGCCTACGGCCGGTTAAACGCCTCTCAGGAAGAGATTGAACACGCGGCCAGGCTCACCCGCGCCCATGAATTTATCACCCGATTTGAAAAAGGCTACGAAGAGCCCGTCGGTGAAGGTGGCGTGCTCCTCTCCGTTGGGCAAAAACAGCTCATCAGTCTCGCCCGCGCTGTCCTCTCCGATCCTGAGATCTTCATCATGGATGAAGCCACCAGTTCGGTCGACACGCTCACCGAAGCCCTGATCCAATCCGGCATGGAAGCTGTCATGCGCGGCCGCACATCCTTTGTCATCGCCCACCGTTTGTCCACTATCAAACGTGCCGATCGTATCCTCGTTATTGAAAGCGGCCACATCGCCGAGATGGGCACCCACCGTGAACTACTCCAGAAAAAAGGGAAATACTACGATCTCTACACCCGCCAGTTCCGTTCTGAACGCGAGTTGGCGTATGATGTATTTAGATCAACAGAAACTAAAATCAACAAGCGATAAGATTATCTTGGCTTAGCTGAACGGATCTTCCCAAATCCGTCATACGTCAGTTCCCATTCACTGCCGTTCCTCGCAGACTGATACAACCCGTAATCCGTGGTCTTAAATTCTGCGCTCCCATTCTCTGTATCGAACCAGATCGTGTACACCTCTTTACGCTCCCCCGCCCGCTGGTCTGAATACGCCGCCACCACCGGCCAGGACGCGCTCAGCCCGTACCCGTCGCTCTCCACGTACTCCACGACCGCCCATTCGCTCACTTCATACTCACAGTACGTGTCATATACCTTATATTCGCAATCCATCACAACTTCCCCCATCCCCGTGCCGGTGTCTACTGTGTAAGGCGTACCGCATACCTCGATCGCATCTTCTTTCGCTTCATCGCTGCTATAACGATACCGTTCCTCGCACCCGGTCACATACGCTTCCGCCGGAATCTCATCCCACCAATTCTCGTATGTCACAGACACAAACTGTTCCACCGCTACCGTTCGCGTCCATGCAGTTCGCGACACGACACCCACATCTGTCGAACGGCTGCATCCCTTGAAGATCAGAAACCCCACGATCACCACCACCAGCCCGATCACCAGCCACAGCGATCCCCCATCCCCCTTTGTTGATTTTGCTGTTGATTTTGGTTCGTCCTTTTTCAGAGAACTGCCACACTGTGCGCAGCGCGGCGCGTTTGGAGCATTTTCATGCTTGCATGATGGGCAAGTAACCCCTTTTGCCTGATCGCCTTTGAAAGCGCCTACGATCCGGCCGCCCTGGCGCTTCGTTCCTCCTGCCAGCTTTCCACCGCATTGGGAACAGATTTGCGCGCTTGCGGAATTGCGCGTGCCACAGTAAGGACAATGGATATCTGCTGATTTTTTGGCAGCATCCTGCAGTTGTAATAATTCCTCTCTATCCCCCTGAATGAAATGCACATCCTCGGGTTGTGGTTTCCCGCAGGTAGTACATATTTTCTGTGTGCCTAAATTCCGTGTTTCACATTGCTGGCACACCCATAAGAGATGGGTTAGCCCAAGTGTTTTTCTTGCCATAGGTCACCATTCCACATGATCGATTTTCTGCATTATAGCGCAAATTACCATTTTCCAACCAGAACTTGCTGCGGAATTTCTTCAGTTATAATATGGTCAAGTCCCAAAATGGAGATATGAATGAATATACAAAACAAGAATATGAAAATAGTTTCAGCCGTGATGCTCGCTGCATTATTATTATCGGCCTGCGGTGCTGCTGCACCAGCTGAACCGACCCAGGATCCGAACGCGATTTTCACCCAGGTCGCTGAAACAGTGATGGTCAGTATGACCCAAACTGCTGAGGCAATGCCCCCCACACCAACACCCGAACCGACCGCGACAGCTGCGCCAACCTTGCCGCCTGTACCGACAGTTGATCCACTGGCAACGCAGGAAGTGATTCCGACCATGCCAATCGGGCCAACCGCTACAATACAGAAATACGGTGATTCCGCCCGTTACAATACCCAGACTCCCGGCGACGGAAAGGTATTCAAAAAAGGAGAAGAATTCCAGTTCATTGTTTGCTTCTCGAACGATGGCGCTACCACCTGGGATGATAAATACTACCTGGAATGGATTAGCGGATTCCTGCTCTGGAGCGATCAGAAAAAGTTCTATGTCGGTGAAGAAGTCAAACCAGGCGGCAAGTGGTGCTTCTATTCACCTGCTGTGGCCCCGTGGAATTCCGGTACATACACCACGCGCTGGTACATGAAAAATAGCGAGGGATTATTTATGGCTGAAGTTTATTTCAACTATAGCGTACAGTAAAAATATTAACTAACCTTCCCGCAAATCAGAAGCGCCCCACCGGGCGCTTTTTCTATCTATGCCTTTTCGATCATTTTTGCAACGCTCTGGCTCAGGGCTTCTTCCATTTTTGATCGTGCTTCAGTTTTTTCAAGATCCGCGGATATTGCCCACTCACTCACAAACTGGTCTTTCAATTTGTCCATGGTGCGGTGTTCATTCACATGTAAGTTCTTCTCCGCGTTGCGCCCATGCAAATCGCGTATTAGCCGTGCCGAAGCGGATACAGAGCTCTTGTCCATCTCTTCTTTTATATATCGCAAGCGCTTGCGAAAATTATTGCTTAATGGTTCCGGTGCATGCCGCATCTCACTTAGAGCGCTCTTAAATGTCGATGGTGCGCACACCTGTCGGATGCGGTTGGATTGTGAATTCACCACCGGTAACCAGTAAGTCAGCTTATTCGTTTTTACGACATAAAATACGCGCTTTTCATCATCCAGGTGTTTGCTTTCAATACCTGTGATCCTGCCAACACCATGCGTTGCATGAACGATATAATCCCCTTCTTTATGTTCTAATAGCACTTTATTCATATTTACACTTTCCCTGTCCCGCCCCTCTTTTGACTAAGCTAGTATCAAACCAGTTTAGTAGCATAAAACGTGTATAAATCCTTTGTTGATTATATAACAATAATCACCCTCCGCAGAATAAATCTTCGATGTTATTTGTCTATACGCATTATAACGCGCCTTTTATGATGAAACCTCCCCCGCCAATTATTGAATGATAGAATAATTATCAAAATCAATACGACCCCCAGGCATTGCAGGCGCATCCGTTGACATATAAAACTACAACCAGACCCCATCACCCTGAAGCAGGGCATAAAATTCATCCAGGCGCTGTTTGCCTGCACCAACCAGAATGCCGATGCCGCCCAACAGGAGCAAGTCATCGGCTCGATCGGGCAGACAAGTTAGCCAAGCTGGTCGTTTATCCTTCCAGCCCTTCCGCCGAGACCCTCCAGTAATTCCAGCCCCCGCTCCGCCGAAAAGATCTTTTTGCCCGGCCACCTCGTCCACCAAACTGACAAATATTCTATAATACAAACCCGAAAAGCAAAAAACCATCTCATCCATGCGCCTGCAATCCTCTCTTTGATGTGCGCAGGGAAATTTCATCTTTCATATTAATACACAGCGGCAGGATCTTTGAACCTCGGTATATCCATTGATTTTCCCCAGAAATAGTATAGAATAAAATCACTATATTCTTAAGAATGGAGGTATTTAGTTATGGCTAGTGTCACGTTCGACAAAGTCGTCAAACGATTTGGTGACGTCACAGCGGTAAATTCCCTGGACTTCCACATCGACGACAAAGAATTCCTGGTTTTCGTCGGCCCATCCGGCTGCGGAAAAACCACCGCCCTGCGTTGCCTGGCGGGACTGGAAGAAATTACTGAAGGCCGCATCCTGATTGGCGACAGAGTGGTGAATGACGTCCAATCCAAGGACCGCGATATCGCCATGGTATTCCAATCCTATGCGCTTTATCCACATCTCTCCGTCTATGACAATATGGCTTTTGGCTTGCGCCTGCGCAAAATGTCCAAACAGGAAATCGACCGCCGCGTCAATGAGGCAGCTAAGATCCTCGACATCGGTAAGCTCCTCAACCGTAAACCACGCGAACTCTCTGGCGGTCAGCGCCAGCGCGTTGCCCTCGGACGCGCCATTGTCCGTGAACCTAAGGTCTTCCTTTTTGATGAACCACTTTCCAATCTCGATGCCAAGCTGCGTGTGCAGACCCGCAAGGAGATTTCCAAACTTCACAAACGTCTTAACACGACCTTTATCTATGTGACCCACGATCAGGTGGAAGCCATGACAATGGGTACCCGCATTGCCGTCATTAATTTCGGTATCCTGCAGCAAATAGATACCCCCCAGAAGTTATACGAAGAGCCCGCCAACCATTTCGTTGCCGGTTTTATAGGTTCCCCTTCTATGAACTTCTTTGATGGCAAGTTAGTTAAATCTGGAGCGAAATTGATGGTCGATACCGGCGAATTCCAGGTTGAAATTCCAAAAGACAAGGTCAAAACTTACGAACCTTATACTGGCAAAAATATCATCTTTGGTATCCGGCCGGAGGACGTTTATAACCCTAAATTCCCGGCTTCTGACATCCAGGCAGCGCTCGTCGATTGTAAGGTGGACCTGCTAGAGCTTATGGGTGACGAGATCTACGCCTATCTCATAGCCGGTAAAAAAGATTTTGTAGCCCGCGTTGACGCCCGTACTGAGTATAAGGTCGGAGACAAAGTCCAGGTCGCCTTCAATATGAAGAAATTCCACATCTTCGACCCATCGCAGGACAAAGATAATCCAGTCGCTGTACGCTAAGTACATCAACCTTTTTCAAATCATCTACCAGCCTCTTTTACGAGGCTGGTAGAAGAGATTACATTCTAAAGATAGAAAGGTATCATGAATGAATTTCAGCGCTCAAGCGGAGTTCTGTTACATGTCAGCAGTCTTCCCTCGAAGCATGGTATCGGTGATTTCGGCAAAGATGCTTACCGCTGGGTCGATTTTCTCGATGCTGCGGGTGTAGAGTTTTGGCAGATCCTCCCGCTAAATCCCACCGGCTACGGAAACTCGCCCTATCAGGGTTTATCCGCTTTTGCTGGCAACCCGCTCTTTATTGACCTGGATGAATTGGTCACACTTGGCTTGTTAGCAGAATCTGATTTTCTGCATCGCCCCCGCTTCCGTGTTAGCCAGGTCGACTTTGAAAAAGTCATCGTTTGGAAACGCGAACTCTTAGAAAAAGCATATATAAATTATTTATCCAATAAATCAACTGCGCTAAAAAATGAACACGATCAATTCGGGCTGGAAAATCAGGAATGGCTGCATGATTATTCCGTTTTCATGGCATTGCGCGAACGCCACGGCCTTAAATCCTGGAAAGAATGGCCCCGTCCTCTACGTATGCGCCATAAACAAGCCCTGATGGATTTTGAGCGAGACCATCAACATGATATCGGCTTCCACGGTTTTCTCCAGTTTCTCTTCGCCCGCCAGATTGCCGCGCTCAAAGCATATGCCAATGAAAAAGGGATTCGCATTATCGGCGATATTCCCATTTTTATGGGATACGATTGCGCTGATGTCTGGGCCTATCCGCAGCTTTTCGACCTCGATAAAGACCGTCTCCCTACTGCAGTTGCTGGTGTTCCACCAGATTTCTTCTCCTCCACCGGTCAGCTTTGGGGCAATCCGCTTTACAAGTGGTCAACCCACAAAAGCGAAGGCTACTCATGGTGGACCCGACGAGTTACGGAAACACTCAAGACCGTTGATCTCATCCGTCTTGACCACTTTCGCGGTTTTGCAGGTTATTATCGCATCCCAGCTGGCGAAACGACCGCAGAAAATGGCAAATGGGTTAAAGGCCCCGGCTTCTCCCTCTTCGATGCCCTTCAGGAAAATATCGGTTCCCTGCCTTTCATTGCGGAAGATCTGGGGGTCATCACCCCCGATGTCATCGCATTACGCGAACAATATCACTTTCCAGGCATGCGCCTTCTTCAATTTTCATTCTGGGATAACGCCGATCACGAGTTCCTGCCCCATAACTACCCAATAAATTGCGTCGTCTATACCGGCACCCACGATAATGATACAACCGTCCATTGGTATAAATGCCTCCCAAGGCATGAAAAACGCTTTTGCCGAAGTTACTTAGGGAACCACATCAATGATATCGCCCATGAGATGATTCGCACAATCTGGCGCTCAAACGCCCTTGTTGCTATCGCTCCGATGCAGGACTTTCTCCGTCTGGATGGTTGGGCGCGTATGAATCTGCCCGCCTCCACGCAAGGAAACTGGCTCTGGCGAATGCGTCCAGGTGCCACCAGTCACAGCCTCGCAGCATGGATTAAGAAAATAAACATCACATACAACCGCACCATGCCTGCTAAGGATTGGCCGGCAGAGAATTATTTCGCGGATTAGGTGTTGTTTAGTTTTTGATCAACCATACATAGCCAAAGGGCTGCAGTGTCATCGTCCCTTGCGGTATAACTTTATCAGCTAAGTCACCCGTTGAACCATGTAAATATTGGTATTCACCTTCGATTGTGACGGTTTGTTCACTCTCGCTCAGGTTGTGGAAGCAGGTCATTGTCTCCGTCCCATCGCTTCGTTCGATCGCAAATACAGCTGCCTGCTCATCTTGTACGATTATGTAATCCTGCCCGCTGAATACCGCGTGAGCTTTCCGCACCGCCACCAGTTTCCGCAGTCGGTTCAGTAGCGAGTCTGTCTTTTGCGCGGCTTTTTCCACATTCACCTGCTCATAGCTGAATTCGCCATCATCAATAATCGGGTGGTATAGCGCTTCTTCCTCAGCAGTGGAAAATCCTGCATTCTTTCCATCAGTCCACTGCATCGGCGTCCGAACTCCGTCACGGTCATTTAACCAAATGTGATCGCCCATACCGATCTCGTCACCATAATAAATGATCGGTGCTCCTGGTAATGAGAATAGTATCGCATATAACAGCTCTACTTTTCGTTTATCCCCACCCATTAAAGGTGCCAGCCGACGCCGAATGCCCTGGTTCAGCCGCATCCGCGCTTCCGGTGCATAGAAATCCCACATAAATTGCCGGTCTTCCTCCGTCACCATCTCCAGCGTCAGTTCGTCATGGTTGCGCAAAAAAATACACCATTGACATTCCTCAGGGATCTTCGGTATCTCCCTCATTATTTCAAGCATTGGAGCGTTAGATCCAATTGCTACCGATTTATAGATGCGCGGCATCACCGGGAACTGGAAGGCCATGTGGAACTCATCCCCATCCGCCAGATAGGGCATCAGATCTTTAGGCCACTGGTTCGCTTCTGCCAGCAGGATCCGTCCCGGGAATTCTGCATCCATCATCGCCCGCATCTCCTTCAGGTATGCATGTGTCTCAGGCAAATTTTCGCAATTCGTTCCTTCCCGCTCGAACAGATACGGTACTGCATCCGCCCGAAACCCGTCAATTCCCATATCCAGCCAGTAGCGCATGATATTCTTCATCTCTTCGCGCACTGCTGGATTATCATAGTTCAGGTCTGGTTGCGAGGAGTAGAATCGGTGCCAGTAATACTGCTGGGCTTTATCGCTCCACGTCCAATTTGAATCCTCGCTATCAATAAATATGATCCGCGCATCTGCGTATTTCTCATCCGTATCGCTCCATACGTAATAATCGCGGTATGGTGAATTGCGGTCTGCCTCAGCTTCTTTGAACCACTCACATTGGTCAGAAGTATGGTTCACCACCAGGTCCAGGATTAGCCGCATCTCTTTCGCATGCACCGCTTCTATCAGCGCTTTCAAGTCATCCAGGGTACCTAGTTGCGGATGAATGTTGTAATAATCCTCAATGTCATACCCCCCATCCAGCAGAGGTGACGGGAAAATTGGCAGCAGCCAGATGCAATCCACTCCCAGACTCTTCACATGGTCCAGCTTATGAATTATCCCCTGCAAATCTCCGATCCCGTCTCCATTCGAATCATAGAACGTGCGCGGGATGATCTCATAAAATACTGCTTCCTTGTACCATTTTTCCATGCTTTTTTCCTTCATGTTTTATAAGTTAACAATCCTCACCTGGTAAGGTTGCAATGTAATCGACTCATCCAGTAAAACCACATCACCACCTAGAATATCTTTGCCGCTCTTAGCGTGCATCTCAGCCAGCTTGAAAGATTGCATAGAATCTGCAAAGTTTGCCATAACAATACAGGTATCTTTTCCTTCTTTTCTTTGATAAGCAAATATGTGATCATTGTCAGAAAATACCACTTTCGGGTTGCTCCCGGAGAATACACTGTGTGATTTTCGGATACGGATGATCTCCTTGAATCGCGTAAAAATCCGCCCTTCAACCGTCTCATCATCTGTTCGCCGCTCGAGTTTTTCAGCATCGGAATTGGGGCGATGCACCCACCGTGAATCATCTCGCTTCGCCCGGTCTTTCCGGTATGAGTAATCATTCATTACCCCGACCTCATCCCCCAGGTAGACCAACGGCAATCCCCCAATCGTGAAGACGATCGTATACAACATCAGGATCCGGTCGATTGCCATTTCAACCGCTGCATCATCATTCTCTGCTAGCGCTTTTTCCAGCCCAGCTAGTGATGCGGCCTGTCCAGAAATACGAGCATCACCTGTCTTCAAGTTTTCCTGGAATAGAAGCCCGCGTGCAAAACTCCCCGGGAATTCTCCGCTATAAAATTCGTTAAGCCATTTTCGGTGATAAAACCCGTGAATTTGAAGTTTTTCCGCGTCCTCATCCGAAAACGTCCAGCCAATATCATCATGGCAGCGAACATAGTTCACCCAGCTTGTCCCTTCAGGTATCGCATAACGGTTACCAACCGAAATCCGCAATAAACGAACTTCTTTCGATGCCAGGCAGTTCCACAGTAGTGCCATCAGAAGTGGATTATACGAAAGCTGGCATTCTCCCGGATCAATATATTTGATGACTTCATCTGGGTGCACAATCGCCTCAGATTTAAAATACATCGATGGTGCCGCAATCCGGCATGCCAGATTGAACGCCTGTATGATCATGTGTGCTTGCGGTAGGTTCTCGCAGGTTGTACCCATTTCCTTCCAGATAAACGCCACTGCGTCCAATCTCAATACATCCACGCCCTGATTCGCCAGGAACAGCATCTCGCTTACCATCGCATTAAAAACTGCCGGATTGGAATAATTCAGATCCCATTGGAACGAGTGGAACGTAGTCCACACCCATTGCTCTATCTCTTCATAAAATGTGAATGATCCCGGTCGTTCGGTCGGGAAGATCTCTCGCAACGTTTTCTCATACGCGTCAGGAATCTTCCGGTCATCAAACATATAGTAAAACTGCTTGAAAGTCATATCTCCCGCCGTGGCTTTCCGTGCCCAGAGATGTTCATCGCTGGTATGGTTAAACACAAAATCAGCTACCAAGCGAATCCCGTTCTCATGAAGCGCTTTTGCCAGCGCTCGCAGGTCTTCCATCGTCCCTAGCCTGGGGTCCACCTCCCGGTAACTTGATACCGCGTAACCCCCATCATTCTCACCATCCGGCGCCAGGAAAAATGGCATCAAATGCAAATAAGTCAATCCCAGCTCTTTAAAATAGGGGATTTTTTCCTTTATACCCTTCAAATTTCCAGCAAATAAGTCCACATAACACACCCCCCCAACTTCCCGTTGATCTTTAAACCAGTCTGAATTTGCCTCGTTCTCTACATCCAATCTGATCAGGTCTGCGCTTCGCTCCAACCATGATGCAGTAATTCCTTGCACCAGATCGATAAATTGCATTTCAAACTCCTTCGAAGATTCATAAAGGTTGCGATATCGATCAAGCAAACTGGGCAGGTATTCCTGCAACCGCATCATAAAGCGATTGCTATCTTTTGCGTTAGCTACGGTTGGGTCGTTTTCTATCGATGCGATCACCCTGGCTATTAGTTTTTTATTCTTCGTTGATGGCATAAATATTTTTTAGATCAGGTTTCCTTTTCTCAAAGCTCTTTTTTCGTTAATTACGCATGAACACTGTTTTCAGCAATCACGTTCTTGTACCAGTAAAAACTCTTCTTCGGGATCCGCTTCTGGCTCGCATAGTCGATCCGGATCAACCCAAAACGCGGCCGGTAGCCATGATGCCATTCAAAATTATCCATCAGGCTCCACACAAAATAACCGCCCAATTTTACCCCATGGTTGATCGCCCTCTGCGCGGCGATAAAATGCCACCGAAGAAAATCGATACGGTCATTATCTTCCACATACCCCTTCTCATCGGGTTTGTCCGCTGTCGCGCATCCGCTCTCAGAGATGAAGATATTCGGATGGCCATATTGCTCTGAAACACGCTCCAGAACGATCTGCAGCCCTTCAGGGTACACCCCCCATCCGATATCAGTCGTACCCCACATCGACCGGGTGTTCCCCGTTGCCGTCGCCTTCAATAATCCGCCATCCTGGTCAAATCGAATTTGCACACTGCGGTAGTAGTTGATCCCCAGAAAATCTATTGGCGATTGGATCAGATCCATATCGCTTGCTGCGACAACTGGCGCACTCACCCCCAGCCATTCTATCAATGCCGTAGGGTACTCTCCCTTAAAAATCGCCTCTGTAAAGAAACCGGAATCCATCTCAAGATAACGTTGAGCTGCGCGTTGGTCCTGGGGGCAATCGGTTGCTGCCTCGACATGTTCGATATCCAGAAAAATACCAATTTTTCCTTGATATCCCCCCTCACGATAGACTTTCACAGCTTTACCATGTCCCACCAGCAGGTTATGTGCCACCTGGAACGCGGCTGGAAAGCTCGCGATTCCTGGTGCCATCACACCATATCCATATCCAATGAATGCGCTGACACGCGGCTCATTATGTGTGCCCCAATAATGGACTCGGTCACCTAACCGATCATACATCACCTGCGCATAATCGGCAAACCAATCTGAGCAATCTTTGTTCTCCCACCCCCATAATGCCTGCAATGCCTGCGGTAAATCCCAATGGTAAAGCGTCACCACCGGCTCAATCCCTGATGCAATTAGTTCGTCTACGTAACGATCATAATAATCCAGGCCCGCCTTGTTTACTTCTCCTTTCCCCTTTGGTAATACACGTGACCATGAGATCGAAAACCGGTGCGCCTTTATCCCCATTTCGGCGGCAAGGGCAAGATCCTCCTTGTAACGGTGATAATGGTCACATGCAATGTCACCAGTATCCCCGTTTAACACCTTATCCGGGCTGTGAGAGAACCTGTCCCAGATATTCTCGCCCTTCCCATCCTCGTCCCATGCGCCCTCGACCTGGTATGCGGAAGCTGCTGTTCCCCATAAAAATCCGTCTGGAAATAAATAGGAATTCATCTTCCTCCTTCTTAGATTAAAAGATCATTAATAATTTCAATAGCCGAATTATATAAAATCTTGCTTTATCCAAAGGGTTAATGAAATGCATAACCCTTTCCAGCCCGCAAAAATGTTGAGTATTATCCTTTGACAGAACCCGCCATCATCCCGCGCACGAAATACCGCTGCAAGAGAAAGAACACCATCATCGGCAGGATCATGCTCACGAAAGCACCGGCTGTCAGCAAATGCCAATCCTGACCCTTCTCACCAACAATAGATGCAAGTGCGTATGTCACAACCCGTGTCTTCTCACCCAGGAACACCAATGAAACCAGGTAATCATTCCACACCCACAAAAACTGGAAGATCGCGAATGATGCCAGAGCGGGTACCGATAACGGGATGATCAATTTTGTCAGGATCGTGAAGTTCGACGCACCGTCAATATAAGCTGCCTCCAGCAGCTCCTTAGGTAGTGAACTGATGTAGTTGAACAGAAGGTATGTTGCCAGTGGAAGTCCAAAACCGGTATGCGCCAACCAGATGCCTAAGAAAGTGCCATTTAGTTGCATCTTGGTATAGTCTTGCAGAATAGGCACCAGCGAGATCTGCAGTGGGACTACCAGCACTGCCACGATCAGTGTGAACAGGATATCCCGACCCGGAAACTTAAGCCATGAGAACCCGAACGCTGCAAATGCAGCAATCAGAATCGGTATCACAGTGGCCGGAATGGTTACTGCGATTGAGTTTAAGAATGCACCGCCCAGGTTATTTCCGCGCCGAACGATTTCATTTCCGCCCCCATCCGTGAATTTGATATCTTTTCCGGTAAGGACATCTTTATAATTGCTGATCGTCAGATTCGTCGAAAACCCTACCCATTTCCGCTCAGTGATGACAATCTCCCTGGTGCGCTTATTGCCAAACCAGGTCAGTTTTCGTCCATCTTCCAATTCAAGGCCTTCTTGTAGCTCTTTAAATGTAGTCTCTATCCCTTCCACCTCGAATGCCTCATCTACATTGATTGACTCATCTAATTTGAACCGTTCCGTCTCGACATCCTCCCGATGAGGAAAAATCGCCCACCAGCCTGAATTAAAGATATCCTGGCTCTCACGAAAAGAGGTTACAAGAACTCCCATTGTAGGAATCAGCCAAATCAAACAAATCAATACCAATACACCATTGATCAGGAAAGCGGACGATCTCTTCTGTTTCTTAGTTCCTGCAGCCATCAGAATCTCCTCCTATCCTTGTTTAATTCGCGCACATTACTAACTACCACAGGTATCACTGCAATTAATAAAATAATCGCAATAGCAGATGCACGGCCTGTATTGCCGTATGTGAATCTCTGTAAATAAAACTCATTTGCTATCACATTCGTACCGTTATTGCCGCCAGTCATCACGCGTACAATATCAAATAATTTCAGGCTAAAAATCACAATTGTTGTTGCTACTGTTATTAGCGTGCCTTTGATATACGGGATTGTAATTCGGAAAAACACCTGGATTTCATTCGCCCCATCAATTCTCGCTGCTTCCAGTAATTCCTCCGGGATGCCTTTAATCGCTGATGAAAACACCACCATCGCGTAACCGGTCTGCAGCCAGATCATGATGATAATCAAAAAGAAGTTGTTCCATGGCGGAATATTCAACCATGGCTGTGATTGTCCGCCAAACGCCAGCACGATCGCGTTCAAAAGGCCAATTTCTTGAATACCAACACCTGACCCCCGATACGTATACATGAATTTCCATATCACGCCTGCGCCGACAAATGAGATCGCCATTGGCATGAAGATGATCGCTTTATATATTTTTTCAAATTTACTTCTATCAGCCAGCACCGCAATTAATAAACCGAATAAAACACTAAATGTTGTACCAAATACCATCCACAGGAGGTTGTTGCGAAATACCTCGAGCATGATCCGGTCCGTGAATACAAACCGATAATTCTCAAAAATCCCCAGTCCCTCGCCAGCCCAGTCCATACCAAGCGGACCTTTTAAGCTGAGGATAAAAGTACGAAACACTGGAATAATGAGGTACCAGCCGATCAAAGCGATAGCCGGTCCAATAAATATGAATGGTTGTAATTTTCGCCCAACTTCTCCCGGTAATTGCTCAATAATCCAGTTTGTGATATAGAAAAGACCCGCAATGCCTCCAACGCCCCACACTACTGCAACCAGGACAATAATCAGTTGAGGTGCTTTGCTGTCACGGAGAAATAAAAATCCCTGCTGTAATAAAAAATATGTTAGCAGTAATACTAACGTTGATAACATGATTTTTCCTGGGAGTGATGAAATCAGACGTGTATACCAGGATTGATTGGATAAGTTCTCATTTGAAGCATTCATAATTGATTTGCCTCCTGTGTCAACAAATTAGGTCGTTATGTTTAGCATAAGGAGCAGGAATTTTTCTTATTTCCTGCTCCTTTATTCTACCTGTTCTTACCTTAAAAAGATAAGTGGGTTGAGAGACAGGACCTATTCAGCGGGCCAGGAATCATCAATCTGTTGCAAAGCAGTTTCCAAATCGACAGATCCGCTAACATAATCGGTCATATTTTTCCAGAATGTACCAGCGCCAACAGCACCGGGCATCAGGTCAGAACCGTCAAAGCGGAAGGAGTCTGCATTCAGAATGATCTCAGCGACTTTTCGCGTTACGATGTCACCGTACCAATCAAGTGAGGAGTCGTTGTGCGGGGAAATTGCACCGCCTGCTTCAACCCAGCCCTTGACGGAATCTGCGGTGGAGAAGTACTGAATGACCGCACGCACTTCAGGACGGTCATTAAACATTGAGTAGATGTCGCCTGCGCCCAATACGGGTTTGCCATATTGGTCATCGATCGGGGGCAAATAGAAGAAGTCATAATCTTCGCCTGCAACCTTTCCCTCGGGGAAGAATGAGGTGATGAAGTTACCCTGGCGGTGTAGCCAGCAACCTGGAGGTGAATCGAACATCGGTGCAGGAGCATCTCCAAAGAATGTCGTTGGAATAGATGCACGTCCGCCATTGACATAATCATCATTGAACCAGATCTCGGTAATATAACCCATCGCGTTCTGTACTTCAGGTGAGTTGAAGGGCAATTCACCTGCCACCCATTTGTCATAGTTTTCCAATGAAGTGGTGCGCAGCATTACATCTTCGACCCAGTCGGTCAGTGCCCAACCAGTCGCCGCGCCGGATTCGATCCCAATGCACCAGGCGGTGTCGCCATCGGAAGCGATTGTTTCAGTCAGTGTCATCAACTCATCCCACGTCTCAGGAACTGTGTACCCGGCAGCGTCAAATTCCGCTTTCGGGTAGAACACGAGTGACTTTCCGTTTGCGCGGCCCCACACACCAGCCATGATTGGTCCATCAGGGCCTTCCATCGTGCCCATATCCAGCCATGATTGAATGTAATTTTGCTCTAGCCATTCGGTCGGGATAACATCGTTCAGATCCACAACCTGTCCTTTGGCAACCATGGTCGCCAGCAAACCGGGCTGCGGGAAGTCAACGATATCGGGGGCATCGCCGCCATCCACGCGGATGGTGATAGCAGCTTCGAATTCCTTTGATCCTTCATATTGAATATCAATGCCGGTCGCCTCTTCAAAAGCAACAATCGATTCATCGAACTTCACCGCATCCGCATCTGTAAATGGCCCTGCCATCGAAACAACGGTGCCTGCATACATACCGGCATAGGCATTAGCCAATTCCTGACCCTGCGGAAGAGGATCAACCGTCGCTTCTTCTTCAACCACGGGTGCTTCTTCTGCAGGCGCTTGTTCAGCGGGTGCTTCTTCTGCGGGTGCTGCTGGCGCACAGGCCATCAATGCCATGCTCAACACCACCAACAGAGCAAATAACTTTGTAAAGCGTTTCATTTTTTCCTCCAACTAATTAATATACTTTTATTATCCTATTTCCACATTTCAATTAATATCTATTCCCTTGTGCCTCCTTTTGTATAAAAATATTCTTAAATTGACAATCAAGCTGATAAATCACTTGTTGTATTCCTAACGACTAATTCCGTGGGTAGTGTTATAGTCACGGATCCATTTTGTTGACCATTGATCGCATTGATCAAAAGCTCAACCCCCCTGCTTCCAGACTCATACAGAAGCTGACGAATTGTTGTCAGCTGCATAAACTCCGCAGCCTGGATATCATCAAATCCAATCACAGACAGTTTCTCTGGAATTGGGATATCTAATTGTCGCGCGGCCTGGATCACTCCGAATGCCTGTGTATCACTTGCTGCGAAGATTGCTGTCGGCTGGTCTGGCAGCTGTAACATCTTCAAAGCAAGATTCCTCGCTTGAACATGCCCATGCTCATCCTCACCATAATAACGATTGTCGATCGTAATATTGGCCTCTGCCATCGCCTTTTGATACCCCTGGTACCGATCTCGGCTGGATGTAAAACGAAATGGATTTGCATCCATTTCGTTAAGTGGGTTGGTTCTTAATTCTGTGTTATCTCCGATAAACCCGATCTTCTTATGCCCGAGGTCGATCAGGTGCCGTGTTGCTTGATATCCCCCTTCAACATCATCGATGATTATCGAATTAAATTCTGATAAGCTCGGATCTTTACGGTCAACAAAAACGATCGGAATGGGTGATTCACGAAAGAACTGCACGTCCTCATCAACAATTGGCATTGAGATGATCAGCGCTCCATCGATTCTGCGTTCGTGCAGCATATTCTGGAAACCAATTGTGCGTTGGTGCGGATTCTCAATATCATGGATGACAAGATCATAATTGCTGTTAGACAAAACGCTCACCACACCATCCAACCTTTCACTTACCGAAGGTCGTGTGAAGAAAGGAACGATCACTCCAATCGCAAAGGTTTTGCCGATCGAAAGACGTCGGGCAACTAAATTCGGGGAGTAATTGACCTCTTTTGCAATCCCTAAGATACGAGTTTTGGTTTTTTCATTTACAAGGGGGCTGTCATTGAGCGCACGGGATACCGTTCCAGGTGTTACACCTGCAATTTGCGCGATATCACGAATGGTTGGGTTCTTATGATTAACCATATTTCAACCGGTTGAATTACAACCGTTTGTATTATAGCATTTTTTCAAAGCCGATGTCAACTACCTGTGGGGATTTTTAAGGTTAGATCGTCTTAAGTGATCGTGAGGAAAATACATAAAAAAGCGAGCATGATTGTGTATCTCTTACTTTTTAAGATATTCTTGCGATGTTTTAAGAATAAATTATAATTTTTTAAGATAATTCTTTATATATCCTCCGCACAGGATTAAATCAGGAAGGGAACAAAATGGATTTCATCAATAGATTTCTACTTCAAGGGCCAGACCTCACTAACGCAGTCATCTCAATTCTGCTTGCCGCAATTGTAGGATTGTTGATATCACAGCTTTACCGTTACACACACCGCGGCCTGAGCTATGAGCACACTTTTATGGCAGCCCTGGTACTGCTTGCCCCAATCGTCTCGGTTGTGATGCTTTACATCCGTGGAGACCTTGTCTTATCATTGGGCTTGATCGGTTCTCTCTCGATCGTCCGTTTCCGAACCGCCATCAAAGACACGCGTGATATGGTCTTTTTATTCTGGGTGATTGCTGTCGGCCTTGGCTCTGGGACCTATAACTGGGGCATCGTCGTCATCTCATCTCTCATTATCGTCATCCTTGTAGCAATTCTCTTTTTTTTACGCTATGGATTCACACTCAATAAGGACTATGTTTTGGTCATCACAGGCAAAGATTCTTTTGATAGCGAAGAGGCAACGATGATCGTCCAGCACTATTGCACGGACCCGCGCTTGCGATCGTTCAACGCCCTGGAATCAGGCCGTGAGCTCGTGTTTGAGCTCCAATTAATAGATCCACGAGTCAATTCCGCTGAAAAGCTTATTAGTGAATTAAAAGTTCTGCCGGGTGTTGAAGATGTATCACTTTTGGCGCCGCAGCTTACCTTACCACTCTAAGAGAAAGCAACTAATTAAATATGAACAGACCAAACAATGATGATTGGCGTTTTGAATATAAATATCGGTTATCAGCCCAACAGTATTATCAGGTAAGATCCGCCTTTTCCCCGTATGTGCGGCGCGATGAGTATACATTGCGGCGTGAAAATAAACGCTACACCGTCCGCAGCATCTACTTCGATACGCCCGACCTGCGAGCGCTTCAAGAGAAGATCAATGGGGATTGCGATCGCACCAAATTACGCATCAGAACTTATGCCTCCACAGAAGAAGCCGGTAGTGATATTCGTGTCGAGCTGAAAGCCCGCAAAGGCATAACCGTTGAAAAGAGGAATACCTTTATCACCATCGATATGTATCATGCTTTTATGCAGACGCGACATTGGCCTGAGACCGCTGACCCTGTATTGATCGAATTTGAAAGATATATCCACCTGAAAAACCTCAAACCAATTATTCTTATTGAATATTTACGTGAAGGGTATGTTGCCTCAACCCAAAAAGATTTACGCATTACCTTCGATCATAATGTAAGAAGTGCAGCTTCGTCTGCGTTGTTCCCCTGTGATCCTTTCTTTCGATCAATCCACCGAAATATGGTTACCTTCGAGATCAAATGTAATAAGTCACAACCTGCATGGCTTCTGGACATGGTCAAACAACAAGGGTTGCGAATAGTCGCCAACAGCAAGTTTGCCCAGGGTGTGCAGATTTCACGCCCCGAGATTGTTGTACCATCCTGGAGCTATTAATACCCGCCATGCAAGTTGCAGCTAAAGTAAAACAAGCTTTATTGAATTGGATAAAAGTCCACCTTATCGCTATTGGTTTTTCATTATCAGCGTCTTATTCATTAATTACGCATTTTACCGATTTTTTCTTAGCGCCACGCGATGAGAAGGTCCAACTCTTCATTGTCGTATTATCCTTGGCTGCCCTCTTGTTTTTCCTCTTACCTAAAAAAATGTTTAAACCGGCCCTGTTTAGATCGCACATCAAAGTTGGATTCTTTGCGATACTATCTGCCATATCCATCCTGATATTTTTAGTACCGCCTCCTCGTACGCCTACGCTTCACGAGCTGATTATCAAACCGGATTTCGAAGCAGGATCCCGCCAACTGACAATCGAATCGATTGATATGATAGGTATTCCCGATGGGGGCTTCACACCAGTCTTTGCATTACAGGTTGAATTTGTCGGCAATGGTTGGCAATCCAGTGAAGATCAAAGGACGATCAACTGGACCGGAACATCTCCCTCATATCTCGAATTTTCCCGCGTCATGGCATCGGGCGTGAAGATCCGATTGATGACCGGACCCCAGCAGGGTAGCGTGAAAATCCTGTGGGATGGAACAGAACAGACTGTCGATCTGAATGAACCCGTTCTTGGAAGCCATGTTATCGAACTCAAACCATTATTTGACTTCGCACGGCTAAGCAACCCACAAAAATTAATTGTTGGCTTAGCATTTTTTGCTGATTTATTCAGCCTAAGTCTTTTGGTATTCTTCTCATTATTAACACCAAGAATCATCAGAACGAAATATTCTAAATTAGTCTTTTTATCGTTTCTTGTCTTGTTAATTCTCATTCCAATCATTGCATTCTTTGATCCGGTCGTTTCTTTCGGTGATAAAAACGTTGAAGAAAAAATTCGCGACACGATCGGATTAGCGGACGGAGAAATCCGCAGGCATCATTTGATGACCATCGTCAAACTCGACCTTTCAGAAAGCAGTATTAAAGACCTTACTGGAATTGAAAACCTGCGCCACATCAAGCATCTTGATTTACGTGATAACAATATCACTTCTATTGAAATTCTTGGCGAGCTCAGAAGGCTTCAAAAATTGAATCTGCGAGGGAATCAGGTTACGGACATTGCGCCCTTGCGTGATATGGTAATGTTGGAGTATCTCAATCTCAGAGATAATCCCGTCACAGATCTATCGCCAATAGCTGGCTTAACCGAATTGCGCGACCTTAATATTAGCGGGATTCCTCTCACCTCTGGATTGGGAATCCTCAAAGACATGAAATATCTGGAAAACCTGAATATTCGCAATTGCGACATCACAGATCTTTCTCCTTTAGTGACATTAATGGAAAATGGTGCTCTGCAGGATGATCCAATTTCAGGAAAAACAACAGAGATCGATATCCGCTATAACCCCATCCCTCTTTCACCAATGGATGGGTACGCTGCCTTGCGCCCTTTTTGGGATAACATTTCGCTTCGCGCTCCATTTCTCCTTCCGGTGGGTGATATAAAACAATCACCTCATTTTTCACATTCGGGCGGTTTTTACCCGCAGGAATTTTTCCTTGAACTGTCAGTCACAGATCCTGAAGCAATCATTTATTACACCACAGATGGATCGCAGCCATCGATAAGCACACAAAGATATGTCCAGCCGGTCCGAATACAAATCCCAGATCCAGGATCGATCCAAACACAAATCACACAGGCAAATGCTCGCTTTCAGCATGATCCGATCAAGCAAATGCTCCGGGCCGCAATTGTTCGCGCCGCAGCTTTTTATCCCGATGGAACCTATAGCCAAACCATCACGCACACTTTTTTTATTGATCATGATTCGTTAAACAAGTACACGCTGCCAGTCGTATCAATCAGTATTGACCCTGTTTACCTGTTTGATGAGGTGGTAGGCATCTACACCACCGGTGTCCGCGGGGAAGAGTTTGGAGACTTACATGCGAATTTCAGACAGCGGGGAGCAGAATGGGAACGACCTATCCATATCGAATTTTTCGACACCGAAAGGGATGTATTCCTCTCACAGAACGCCGGCATTCGCATCCATGGTGCTGCCACACGTGGGTATCCGCAAAAATCATTACGATTGTATGCTGATAGCACCAATAGGAATATTACCTTTTCCAGCCCATATCTCTTTCCGGATTTACGTAACGCGGTTATTGCAGATCCAATGGCCGACTTCTACACCTTGCTACTAAGAAATTCAGGCAATATCTGGAACTACTTTTTCTTTAGAGACACTCTGATGCAATCGCTTGTCGATCCAAATGTTCTGGATATACAAGCCAGCCGCCCGGTCATCGTTTTCCTCAACGGTGATTATTGGGGTATCTATGATCTGCGAGAGCGCATTGACGCCGAATACCTTGCCACACACTACAACATAACTCCGGAAGAAATCGTTATCCTTGAAAGAAATGCCCAGATCAACCATGGCCAGCATGGAGATCAATTCGCGTATCAAGAGATGCTGGATTATATTCGTAATCACTTCATAAGCGAAGACAATCATTTTGAATATATTTCTAGCTTAATGGATATTCAAAATTTTATCGATTACCAGATTGCAGAGATCTATTCCCGTAACAATAATTGGCCGCATGACAACATCAAATATTGGCGTTATAAACCAGACACCTACGAGCCTTATGCGCCTGCCGGACGCGATGGGAAATGGCGCTGGTTATTATTTGACATCGACACAGGATTTGGGCTGATCGGTGGTGAACAGGCGTATAAAGACAACACGCTACGAGAGGCGGAAGGTGAGTTTCTTTTCCGTTCGCTTCTCGAGAACCAGTCTTTCCGCACCCAATTTATTAATCGTTTCGCCGATCAACTCAACACCTTCTATTCATCACAACGGGTTTTGGGAATCTTGCAAAACATGCAATCCGAGCTTGAGCCCGAAATGCAGGATCATCTCGATAAATGGAATATCCTCAACTCTTCCCTGGCAGAATGGAAAGAAAGCTTAGGGGTCTTATACACCTTTGCTGCTGAACGGCCAACGTATGTCAGGCAACATATTGCCGACCGTTTTGATATTAATGGTACGCACCAATTAACGGTTACCAATGATTTCGAAAAAGGTTATGTAAGAATAAACACCATCGACATTCTTCCAACCACACCTGGAATTGATGATTCTCTTGAATGGACAGGCATCTACTTTGACGGAATCCCAATCTCAATCACTGCCATCCCTCGGCAGGGCTATGTTTTTACTGGGTGGGAAGGTATTAATGCTGATGATGAACGTGTCATACTGTCATTGGAAAGTGATCTGGTTATCACAGCCAAATTCGAAAAAGCTGAATGATCGGGTTTCTATGATATTCATCCCTTTTCCAAACTAAAGAAAAGGAAATAACGATTTACATTTCTTGACCAACGACCAGAACCTTATTAATCATATTCCATAAAAAATGACATTGTGAATAAGGCACATATAATTTATAAACTCAGATTGTTTCTTGGATTCTTGTTTTTGATTTACATCACATGCTTTCGCCTCGCGTTTCTGTCACCCAGTATTGACTTCCTCATTTATCTCCCGATTCCTGCCAAATCCATTAGGAATCCATCTTCTGAAATTATCAATTCAATAACAAATGAAATCGCGCAGTAATATAATGCAATGAACCTATATATTCTAAATATTCTATATTTTCTTTTTCACGCTTGTGTTACAATCCCAAAAAAGAAATTTTCATACAAGGCAAGTGGGGTCCACCGATGACCAAACTCATCATCCAGATTCCGTGTTACAACGAAGCGGATTCATTACCAGTCACACTTCAGCAACTCCCTCGTGAGCTTGACGGTATCGACAAAATCGAATGGCTCATCATCGATGACGGCAGCACAGATAACACCATCCAGGTCGCCAAGCAGCATGGCGTTGACCATGTTGTTCGCCTGATTTCTCATCAAGGCCTCGCCAGGGGCTTCATGGCTGGTATCCACGCCTGCATTGACCTCGGGGCGGATATCATCGTCAACACGGATGCCGACAACCAATACCATGCCGGAGACATTCCCAAACTAATCCAGCCCATCCTGGATGGTAAAGCTGAGTTTGTCGTGGGTGAGCGTCCAATCAGCGAGATCAAGCACTTCTCACCACTCAAGAAACTTTTTCAAAAGTGGGGATCCTGGTTTGTCCGCGAGGTCAGCAGGACCACTATCCCCGATGCACCATCCGGGTTTCGTGCGTTCAGCCGTGAAGCAGCTATGCGCATGCATGTCTTCTCAAATTTCACCTATACTATCGAGACTATCATCCAGGCAGGTCTGCGCGGCATGGCCGTCACCTCCGTACCCATCCGCACCAACGATTTTCTGCGTAAATCGCGTCTTATTAGCAATGTCCCTGCTTACTTGTACCGCTCAACCTCTACTATTATTCGCATTTTCATGACCTACCGTCCACTTGTGTTTTTCGTCGTTCCAGGCAGTGTCGCCTTCCTGCTTGGCACCCTGCTGGGAATGCGTTTTCTTTATTTTTTCTTTATCACCAGAACGAGCAGCGGCCATATCCAATCTCTTATACTCACCGCGGTACTCCTTATTCTCGGCGGTTTGCTGATCATCTTTGGCCTAATAGCAGATCTGGTCTCCTCCAACCGTAAATTGATCGAGGATGTAGAATATCGGTTATATAAGGTACAAGAACAGATCAACGAATTGAAAAAGGAATCCTGAAAAAGTCCTCATAACCTATGAAAACGCATCCGATCATCGCTATCATCGGCGGCACGATCTGGGGCAACCGTGGTGCAGAAGCCATGCTTGTCTCCACCATCGGACGCATTCGCCAGGATTTTCCTGATGCTGAATTCAACGTCTTCAGCTACTATCCCGATCAAGACCGCAATCTTATTTCCGATCCAAACATCCACATCCACAACGCCACCCCTCTCTCGCTTGTTTTCAACCATTTCCTCGGAGCCCTGATTCGCAGACTTTATACTTTCTTGCGGATCGAGGCGTGTGCTTTACGTTGCCTCACAATTGCCAACACTATCGAGGAATCCGATCTATTATTGGATATCGGCGGTATCACCTTTTCCGACGGACGAGAGAAGTTCTTGCCTTTTAACATCCTCACCATCTGGCCGGCAATGATTCTTGGTACACCTGTCGTCAAACTTGCCCAGGCGGTTGGCCCATTTGAACACACCATTAACCGTGCGCTTGCCCGCTATTTTCTTACCCGATGTAAACAAGTCTTTGTGCGCGGTGAAAGTTCTGCCTGCCACATCACCCGTCTCAATCTGCCTCCAAATATAACCAGCCCCGCGGTAGATATCGCTTTCCTTTATCAACCGGCTTTCTCTCTTTCCGCCGAAAATACATCGCGCGTCTCAACTGTCCTTGAACGCATTCGTCAGGAAAAAGGTAATGGAAAGAAGATCGTTATCATCTCACCCAGCATCCTCATCGATCGTAAGCTGGCTAAAGATAGCATTGATTATACGGGCATGCTCCTATCAACAGTATCACAATTAGACACCAACCGCTGCTTCTTTGTTTTCATGCCTAATGCTACGCGTGAAGGATCATTAAAGCATCATAACAATGACATTCTCATCATTGATCGAATCCGGCAACGCTTTGAAAATTCGTTAGATCTCTCACTCCAAAGTGCGGCTGTATTTATTAATTTTGATATCAACACCAGTACGATCCGTAGCCTGATTGATCAAGCTGACCTTCTTATAACCTCACGTTATCACGCTATGATCTCTGGACTTGCCCTCGCCATCCCCACCATCGTCATCGGTTGGGGCCATAAATATCAAGAGACGATGATGGCATTTGGTCAATCACAGTATGTTCTGAACACATCACAGACTGAATTTGACCTTGCAGGCTTAGCAATACATGCACTCGATCATTCAGCGCAAATCCGCAAAGAACTTCAACGCCACTTACCAGACATTACACAGTTAGCTGAAAAACAATTTTCGAACATCAGGCAGTACCTAAAATGAAAAAGGCTGTTTGGCTCAATATCCTCAAGTGGGTCTGGCTTGCAGTGGTTATCGCAGCGGCTGGGTGGTTTTTCTCGGTCAATTTCAGGGATATACGCACGTATATCACGAACATCAGCATCACTCGTCTCATTCTCAGTTTGCTTCTTCTCATCGTCGCCAAGTTTTTAACCGCAGACCTAACTTATTATTCTCTAACCCTCACTGGGCAAACAGTCTCTTTCAAAGAAGCGTTCTCCATCACATCCATCACCCAGCTTGGCAAATACCTCCCGGGTGGAATCTGGCATTTCGCTGGTAAGTTTGGAGTTTATCAAGCGCGCGGCATGTCCGCCAAACAAGCGGCCAGGCCAATCATCATCGAGAATCTATGGCTGATCGCGTCAGCATTGATGACCGGCCTCGCGGCCTTGCTTTTCTCCCACAGCCCTCTGCCTTGCCGCTATATACCTGTTTTCTGCAATCGTACGTCTGGGCTTATCTTAATTTTTTCAAGTGGGATGATTTGGATCTTTTCGACCTATCTTATCCTTCGCTATTTAATAAAAACCACCATTTCCCCCCTGCTCCATTTTCGCCTATGTTTGGAACAACTGCTGATTTGGTTCCTATTCGGCTGTAGCTTTTGGCTCGTCTACCCGCAAAATCCATCGCTAGACTTTCTTCTTCAGGCAATCGGCGCATTCGCGCTCAGTTGGGCACTCGGCTATGTGGTATTTTTCGCTCCAGGAGGCATAGGCATCCGCGAAGCGTCCATGACCCTGCTCTTTTCTTCATTCTTTCTACCACAAACCACCGCCATTTTCGCAGCAGTCCATCGTATGCTTTGGGTTTTAACAGAAATATTTCTTGCACTTCTTTGCATGGCAGTTTTTGGGTTGCCTCTTGGGTTGGATCAGCCTGACAAACCTTCACAAAATATGGATAATAAATAATTATGATGAAGAGTCTTTTCCGTTACTTTTTCCCTCGCACGAAGGATTTCTGGCCGGCATTACTGGTTGGTTTTTCGACCGCCGTTTTTATATATCTCGCCTTCCTCCAGCGCCATTTCTTCTCTTTCCGCTATCTTGCTTATGCCTTAGTCATCACCGGAACTGTCACCTTTATCACTGGCTGGTTAAATAATCACGTCATTGCCCCCGCTTGGGTAAATATACCAAAAGGCATCCGGATTTTTACGATCTCCATCACGCTATTTCTCACCCTAATTTTGCTGATCAACATCGACATACAACCTCTCTACTACATCCTGCCAGATACCACCCTTGAAATTTCCTTCTCAATTGATGCGCTTCCTCAGGGGCAAGAAGGTGTACGCCTCTTGTCGATTGAAACAGGCTAGGGGTATGTACCCTATACCTATCTGGACTATTCTGGCCAATGGGAACGAATATTTGGGAATACAATATTTTCACCTGATCAATCAGTTACTTTGAATTGGACAGGTAAGGTTGGTCCAGAAGCCGAAATTGCTTTCCGAAAAACCGCGTTTGACCAGCCCATCACCATCACCTGGAATGGTGTCAGCCGATATTTTAATTTACGTGGATTCCCAAACCAGGATGCCCTCTTTCATCAGAAGTTTGACACACCCTGGTTTTACTTCTTGCCATTTATTGTCTCCTTTGCGATAACCAGTTTCTACCTTCTCTTCTCTGCACTTGTTATTCTCGGTAATTGGCAAATAACTTCCTCCAAGCGTCCACACCCACACTCCCAACCATGGCTCTGGTTCATGCTGCCAATGCTGCTTATCTGGATTTTCGTTCTCCTTATCCTCTGGCCGGGTATCCTCACCAATGATTCCCTCACAATGTGGCGTATGGCAGATACTGGGCGCATCGATGATTGGCAGTCAGCTTTCTACACCTATTTGCTTTCGCTCTTGATGTGTATAATTCCTTCACCTGGCTTTGTTTTGCTATTGCAGATCACGCTTTTCGCTTTCGTTACTGCCTGGGGTCTTTCAGTTTTGCAAAGGTTTGGTGTATCGCAAATCATTCTCTGGCTGCTTAGCATCCTTATGGCAGTCTTTCCTCCCTCAATTCTGTATGTAGTCACCCTATGGAAGGATATCCCCTACGCCATCGCATTACTCGCCTTTACAATTGCCCTTTTTTCCATTGCTGTAAGTGAGGGCCAATGGGGAGCCAAAAATTACCGCTGGATATTATTAGGATTTCTCGCATTTTTCGTCGCCATTTTCCGCCACAATGGCAGCCCAGTCGCTTTAATATCTCTGATTTTTTTGCTATTTATCTTTCGCAAGCAGAGCAAGTTTTACCTGGGGAGCATCATTGTTGCCCTTGCCATTTATGTACTGGTGCGTGGACCTTTGTATGATCACATCACCATCGAAAACAAAAGCACCGGTCAATCTAATCTGATCTACTTGCATCACATCGCTGCCCACATCGACGCTGGCACCCAGCTTACCAATGATGAAGAATTTTATATTGATAGTTTTTTACCGCTTAATAAATGGGATTATGACTGCTGCTATGTGGGGAATATCTCTTACAATCCGGATTTTGCCCGGGGAGCATTCCTGGCAAATACTTCTCAGAACAGATCTGTCACTTTTGCACTTTTTCAACGTGCGCCTTTAGTAGATATCAACCATTTCTTCTGTGCAGGTGAGATGGCGTACCAGTTCATGGATAATCAGCAATGCTGGCACACAAAATCCCTCAATGGCTTCATCAGCGCCCATCCAGGGAGAGAGAATTGGATTGGATATAATAATCGCGCTGGTATCAGCGAAGCGCCTATCTTCCCCCGTTTAATTGAACCATTGGTCCTTGCCCTGCGGCCTTTTGGCATTTTCGATGCAAGTCTGGTTTTTTATCTGCGTCCTGCTTTCTGGTTATTTGTCAGTGTTTTTTCAGTTTCCGTTCTCATCATCCGCTGGCAATCCCCTCGCCTGCTTCTCACCCTCTTGCCTGTCTTCGGGCAATCCCTCCTTCTTTTCCTCATCTCCTTCGCGCCTGCCTTCCGTTATTATTATGCAAATTGTCTTATTGGGATATTCCTCCTTGGCTGTCTTTTTATACCAGTCAAAACGAAAGAAAATCACCAATTGCTAGAAAAATAATCTAAATTACGTCAAGGAACCTATTGATGTCAGGAGAATTGATTTGTTAAACCATACTAACTATAATCGCGATTTGCTTGCATTCGCCCAGGAATTGGTGCGCGTGGAAAGTATTTCAGGACAGGAAAAACAAATCGCGCATCTGATTGCTGCGAAAATGAAATCGCTTTCTTTTGACGATGTGATCATCGACCCATTGGGGAGCGTGCTCGGCCGCATCGGTTCCGGAGATCACTCACTCCTTTTCGAGTCTCATTCCGATACTGTTCGCGTCAATGATTCCGCCAGGTGGCAATATCCTCCTTTCAGCGGGACGATCAGTGAGGGCTGCCTGTGGGGGCGTGGTTCTGTTGACATGAAATCTGCGATCGCCGCCTCTATCTTTGCTGCTGTTTCTGCCAGAGATGCCGGCTATCTCGAGGACAAAACCGTTTATGTTTCCTGTTCCGTGTTTGAAGAAGATTGCGATGGTGAGGGCATCAACGCCATGCTGGAGGATGGCTTACTCAAACCCGAGTTTGCGGTCATCTGTGAACCGTCTTCAAATCGAATTGTCTCAGGCCATAAAGGCAAAGCGCAGATCATCCTCCGCACGCATGGCCGTTCTGCCCATGGTTCAGCGCCAGAAAAAGGCCTCAACGCAGTCTATGAAATGGCAGAGATCATTCAGCGTGTCGAGCAAACGAACAATGGTCTTGAACCGATTTCCGGCCGCAAAGGCTCGCTCGTACTTTCGCGTATATCCAGCCAGGCTGTTTCGCTAAACGCTGTACCGGATATGTGCGAGATCTATCTCGATCGCCGCACCGTCCCGGGCGAAACAATTGACAAAATTGAAGCAGAAATGCAGGCCATGATCGCAGGAAAAAATGCGCAATGGGAGGTTGATACCGTCAAACGCACCGCTTGGACTGGCGCGCCGATCACCTACCGTCCGCTCCATCAGGCGTGGCAAACAAGCATCGATCATCCCCTCACCCAATCCTGCCTCCGTGCTTTTAACGCAGTTTTCACACAGGATCCGCTTCCATTGAGTTTTTGGGACTTCAGCACCAATGCGGTTGGTTTGATCAAACATGGTATTCCCTGCATCGGGTTTGGTCCGGGCGATCCCAAACAGGCGCACATGCGCGATGAACGCTGTCCGATCGATCAAATCGAAGGCGCGTTTTTGTTCTACAGGGAATTGATTAGAGAATTCTAAATCCAGTGTTCTAGTCTATCCACAACCGCACGCAAAAAATTATCCGCGCCTTCCCCATCCAGCACGCGGTGATCAAACACAAATGAAAGATATATCATCGGTCGGATCGCGATCATGTCATTCCCCTCATCATCGCTGATAACAACAGCCCGCTTTTGCACCATTCCCGTCCCCAAAATTCCTACCTGGGGTTGCGTGATGATTGGTGTCGCGAACAATGAGCCGCTCATGCCATGATTAGTAAGTGAAAATGTCCCATCACGCACTTCATCCGGCTGCAGCTTCTTAGTGCGTGCGCGCTCAGCCAGATCACTCACCTTCTGCGCGATACCCAACAATGAGAGAGTATCAGCGTTTTTAACCACCGGGACGATCAACCCTTCCTCGCCCAGCGAAACAGCCATGCCAATATTGATCGCCGGATACATCATCAGGCCGTCATCCGTCCAGGATGAATTGACCTTGGGATTCGCCTTCAATCCAGCCACAATGGCGGCGATGAAATACGCAGTCAGTGTCAACCGCACGCCATCTTCCGCAAACAGCGCTTTGTTCAAAGACCTGTGTGCCATCACCCGGCTCAGGTCTGCTTCCATCACGGTCAAAACGTGCGCGGATGTCGATAGCGAATCGATCATTCGCTCCGCGATCGTCCGCCGGATTGTCGATATCGGGATGATGCCGGTCTTCTTTTTGTCATCTGCTGTCGTCTTGCTCTGATTCGTTTGATGGTCAGGTTCGCTGGCGGCTTTTCGGTTTTCAAGATAAGCGAGGACGTCATTTTTCGTGATGCGCCCCTCTTTCCCGCTGCCAGTGATTTTCGCGCTGTCAAGATTATGTTCTGCAATCATCTTTCGCACCAGGGGAGAAAGAAATCTATCCTGTTCTTTTACAGCGGTTTCGCTGCGCTTCTTCTCTTTTTTATCTTCTTTTGCATTTTTCTTAACTTTCGGCTCAGCATTGGTCTGTTCCGGAATTTTTTCCCCCGGCTCTCCGATCCACGCCAGCACATCCCCTACCTTTACCGTGTCCCCTTCATCAACGATCATTTTCAAAATGACCCCGCTCGCCGGACTCGGAAGTTCGGTGACAACTTTATCCGTTTCAACTTCAACCACCGCTTCCAGTTCTTCGACTGCATCACCGGTCTGTTTCAGCCACTTCATCAATTTCAGCTCTTCCACCCCTTCCCCCATACGCGGTGCTGTCAGTTTAATTGCCATTTTCCCTCCGCTCTCTAAAACAATTCCGGATATTTTTCAGGATCAGATTCTCGCATCACATCATATACTGCGCGGTAGATCGTCTCTGCATTCGGTTTCGAATAATAGTCTCCATCAGAACCATATGCCGGCCGATGTTCACTGCCGGTCAGTGTGATCGGTGCCGCGTCCAGCCATCGATATCCGCCCTGCTCTTCCAACACTTTCTGAAGCATATATGCGGTCGTCCCGCCCGGCACATCCTCATCCACGAACAGCACTCGGGATGTCTTCTTGATCGATTCTACAATATCGCCATTTACATCAAATGGCAACAGCGATTGCACATCGATCACTTCTGCGGAAATGCCAGAAAGGCTGAGCGCTTCAGCTGCCTCCAGCGCGATCCGCACGCACGCGCCATACGTAACGATCGTAATGTCATCTCCTTCTCGTACGGTTTCCGGGACACCGATCGGTACAGTGAATTCTCCAATATTATCCGGCATCTTCTCCTTCAAACGGTAACCATTCAGCACCTCAACAACGATCGCCGGATCATCCGATTGAAGCAGAGTATTATAAAATCCCGCGGCGCGCGTCATATCCCGTGGAACAAGCACGTGCACCCCGCGCACCAGGTTGATGATGCCAGCCATTAATGAACCGGAATGCCACATCCCTTCCAATCGGTGCCCGCGCGTGCGGATGATCACCGGTGCTTTCTGTCCGCCTGCTGTGCGCCAGTGCAGCGTCGCTAAATCATCGGCGCAGGTTTGTAACGCGTAAAGGAAATAATCAAGATATTGGATCTCGCAGATCGGACGCAGACCGCGCAGCGCCAGCCCGATCGCCTGCCCCAGGATCGTGTTCTCGCGGATGCCCGTATCCGCTACGCGCAATGTGCCATATTTTTCCTGTAGTCCGCGGAACCCCTGGTTGACATCACCCAGCTTGCCCACATCCTCGCCAAACGCGATCAGGCGCGGTTCCCGCGCCAGCGCGTGGTCAAACGCCGCGTTGAGCACCTCAAACCCCATCATCATCGCAGCATCCTTGCTGTAAACCGGAGGAATTGCCTGTATCTTCAATGGCGAATAGGGGCTGTCAGAGTACACATAGGATTGGTAATAAGTGCGGTTTTCCTCCTCAAGTTTTTTCGCGAATGCGGATACCATTTCCCGCGCTTCGCTTTCCTCGCCGATAGTCGCTGCCAGGCTCGCTTGTAAAGCAGAAGCGATATCCCGTTTCAAGGGTGTACTCTCCGCTTTGAGATCATCAGCGATCCGTTCGATCTTTTCATGCGCTGCAGAATCTGATGCCAATCGCGTCATCAATTCTAGCGCTTCCCGGCGTGTTTGCGTGATCGGTGATTGGTAAGCTGAATATGCGTCTTTGGCGGCCTGCTCCACGATCCGCAGGTCTTCCTTTTCCCATCCGGCCAATTCGTCATTGCTGGCAATCTTTTCGCTGATCAGCAAATCCCGGTAACGTGCGATGCAATCGTGATCTTGCTCCCAGGCCAGGCGTTCTTCAGTTTTGTAACGCTCATGGGAGCCGGAGGTAGAATGCCCCAGCGGCTGCGTGACTTCCGTCACATGCACCAGCGCTGGAATATGATACTTGCGGGCATTAAAGCTCGCGGCTTCATATACATCCAGCAACGCTTGATAGTCCCATCCATTCACCGAATAAAGATCATAGCCGCGGTCACATTTATCCGCCGGACATGGCACGCGTTGGAATCCTTTCAGAATAGTGTAAATATTCTCTTTCACCATCTGAAATTGGTTCGGCACAGAGATCCCATAACCGTCATCCATGATCGAAATGATCGCCGGCGCATGCAGCACCCCGATCGCGTTAACAGATTCCCAGAATGCGCCCTGCGCGGTGGATGCGTTCCCGATCGTCGACCAGGTTACTTCATCGCCATGATCTGAGAAATCTTTCATTTCCTTAAGCTCCGGCAGTGACCGGTAAAGAACAGAAGCGTAGGCCAGCCCCACCGTGCGCGGCATTTGCGCCGCTGTTGGCGCAAGATCTGCCGAGGAATTTTTCCGGCCCGTCTGCTGCAGCCAATCACCATCCGCATCGATCAGGCGTGTCGAAAAATGGCCGTTCATGTTTCGCCCGCCGGTGTTCGGTTCGAATGTCGGGTCTGCGTGGGCGTAAAGCTGGGCGAAGAACTGATCCAGCGTCAGCAGTCCCATCGCCATCATCCAGGTCTGGTCTCGGTAATACCCCGAGCGCCAATCACCTTCCTGAAAGAAATGCGCCATGGCAAGCTGCGGTAATTCCTTGCCATCACCAAATATGCCAAATTTTGCTTTTCCGGTCAGCACTTCTCGCCGGCCGATCACCGCTGCCTGCCGCGACCGGTAAGCCAGTCGGTAATCTTCGATCATTTCTTCTTGACTAATAAGTGGGGAATTTTTTGATTTATTATTCATCTTTTCGCGATTATTTTTAAATTGATTATATGCGCGAACATCGTTGCGATAGTATTAATCCTTTCTTAATCACTCCCCACAAAAACTAGTTGAAATTTATTTAACGATCGGAATGGATTTTTCTCACGCCTTCTCACGCGCTCTTTCTGCGCCGCCCTGATATCTATTTGTTTTAAAAGGCACAACTTTTCGGCTGACTTTCATCATCCACTTCCAATGAATGACCAGGTGTAGAAACACACCGGCTAGCATGCCAACCCCGGACCAGATATGAATGAGTTTCCAGTTTTCCCGCGTCACCCACAAGATCACAATCGTCGCTGTCCCGCGGCCGCCCGGCACGATCAACAGCACCAGGCCGGAAAACAAACAAATTATAAAAAACACCGCGGACAATCCATCATCCAGTACATTGATTATCCGCAGCAGCTTCCCTTCACGCACGCTTTGCTTCCATAGTTGCAAATACTGGATAAAAACAGTCCTGATCCACTTTGTATGCAGAAAAATATGCAGCCAAAGGATCACCGAAAGCATCATGCTCGTCCAGATATGAATATCTCCCCAGGTATCCCGCTCAAAAATGATGCGCATATTGTAGCGGGGATTGCGTCCCCCCTGGTAACCGCCCGGGACATAAAGAAAATATGCGCTGGATATAGCCACACCGATCAACAACACGAACATGCTCATGGTGATCAGATAACGTTTTCGCGTTTCAGTCGATATTTTCTTTAAATTCATCAATATTTCTCCGTCTTTTCTCTGGATTATCTCGGAATCCGATGAAGAAATTGTGAAGAAATGATGTGATTGGTTTGATTATTAATAGCAAAAACATGCAGGACAAATCAAGATGCTCCCGTTGGGAGTGTTACTGGAAAGCGATCATTCGCACAGATATAATTTTGCGAAAATGCGTGCCGTCCTGCTTTGTCCCCAGGATTTAACCAATTTGTTTCTGGTAAGGGTGCTGATAGCTCAGCACATCTTCAATGATCGGCATCCATTCGCTGATCGGAATGTTTTGCGGACATTTCGGCACGCACTCATCACACTGGATGCAATGCGCTGCCTTCTGCTCTTCCTCGAAGAATTGCTGATAGGCATCTCGCGTTCCTTCCAGGTCATCATACACGGCGATGCGGTTGTAATAATCAAATACACGCGGGATATTCACCCCCTGCGGACATGGCAGGCAGTATTCACATTGCGTGCAGTCGATCGGGCTGAGGCCGTCAAGCGTCTCGCGCACTCTGTCCACAAGTGCCATTTCTCCCTCATCAAGCAGCGCAACACGTGATTGGGCGGCTGAGGCCAAATTCTCTTTCACCTGCTCCAGCGTGCTCATCCCGCTTAACACCAGCGTCACTTCCGGCTGGCTCCATAACCACTGCAGAGCCCATTCCGCTGGTGTTCGCTTCTTTTCCGCTTGATCCCAAAGCGGTTTCGCCGCGGGTATATCGGCAGCCAGCTTCCCGCCCCGCAATGGTTCCATGATCACAACCGCCAGCCCTTTTTCTGCAGCGTACCGTAATCCAGCTTTCCCTGCCTGGTAGTCAATATCCATATAGTTATATTGGATCTGGCAGAAATCCCACTGATCGTAACCATCCACGATCTGTTTAAAAACGGTCAGTGAATCGTGGAAGGAGAATCCAATGTGTTTGATTCTCCCATCAGCGATGGCTTTCTCCGCTTTCTTTAATAGTCCCAGCTTTTGCACTTTCTCCCAGCTTCCCGCGTCCAACGCGTGCATCAGATAGAAATCGATCACGTCTGTTTGCAGGCGTCCCAGTTCCTCATCTACCATCCGGTCAAAATCATCCGCTTCGTTCACCAGCCAGATCGGCAGCTTGGTGGCGATCCGAACCTTGTGCCGATATCCATTTGCCAGGGCAATTCCCAGCGCGACTTCGCTTTGTTGCTGATGATAAACATATGCCGTGTCAAAATAATTCACGCCCCCATCAATCGCGCGCCAGATCATCGCATTTGTTTTCTCCTGGTCGATCTTGCCGCTGTCTTCCCCGATCGTGGGAAACCGCATACAGCCAAAGCCAAGCACTGATGCTTCCCAATCAATTTGTCCAAATTTTCTATATTGCATTCTCTATTCCTTACCTGATATGAATTTTTCGATTACCACATTGAATGATGATTGTACTACGCGTGCGCATTCAGAAATGCTTTCACACGATGAAGGAAATCGATGGCACCTTCCTCGATCTGGTCACCAAGCATTTCGCTATCCAAAAAATCAGGTTCTTTCACCAGGATTTTTCTGATGATATGATCTTCCTTTGTCGGGTCATCGCATAATGCAAATTCTTCCCAATTCTTTTCCTTGATCAACTTCCAATATTTCTTCTGTACCCCCCGATTCACACCCGATAACCACACCTCGAATGAGAATGAATCATATTTAAAGACTATGGCAATTTTTAATTAGCGCGCCTTGAGAAATTCACTGACCACGGCAAAATAGGTCATATCTAAATAACCATAATACATACTGCTGATTAAATATTCTGGATAATGGGTCTGGAACCGTTTCCGCAGATCGCTGAAAAAATCCATCAGTCCCCGGTAAGCATGCTGTAAATATCCGGCTTGAAGCGCAAACTGAAAGGCTTTCATACTCTCTCTCAAATTTTCCATCGCAACCTCACTATTCATCAATTTTAATTGTACAATTTTGTCACCAAAAAGGAATTTCGATGAAACGCATCGCGAAAAGATTTAAATGGATTTTTATCATTAGCTTGCTTCTCACCAGTTGCACCGGCGCTGGAGATTTTCAGGTTAACTGGATCAAACCGGATCATGCTGAGGCAGTTCAGTCGATTACGTTGGCTGACGCACAAAGTTTGCTGGAAAGTTACCTGTCCGAATTGGATGATTACAACCAGGCCTTCACCATCTACCAGCTGCCTGAAATCGACTTCTTTCAATTCGGTATGGGCAATCGTGAAAAAATGATCTACAGGGATGGAAAACTCATCGACAGCTTTAGCGGAACCATATTAAGAGAATGGGATATCAGCAATGATGTCATCATACCCTCAGAATACCTTGTGGTGTTGGAAACGAAAAACAGTAATCTGGTCCGCATTACGGAAAACCATCAGGGTGTCTGGATCGAAGAAAATGGACGGTTTCTGCGCCTTTCCAGAGGCACACTCAACTTACCGCAATTTTCGGATAGCGCCTATCCACGCATCCTGCGTGTGCTCCATCACGAAGTCCTCATCAACATCATTGATGGCTTCCCCACTCCCAATTACCTCGTGTATCCCAAACCGTGGTATCGCGACGCCGCGTTGGCTGCAATGGTTCTGGAAAAAACGGACAACTTGCACCTGATCAAAAAATGGATCGAAGGTATTCGCGAACCATTTGATCTGAACAACGCGGGTATCGAGGAACCGGATAATCTCGGCCAGGTATTATTCTTGGTATCACTGGTGTCTGATAAGAATCACCCTGTCGTCTCTACGATTCAAGAGTTATTGCCTCGATTTGAAAAAAACAACCACATCGAAGGCCTCACCGATTTCAGCACCCACAGCGTCTATCAGACCCTCTGGCTCAAATATGGTTTGTCATCCCTGGGGTTGGCGGATAAATATGAAATCCCCCGGGTCAAAGATAGCTATGCCAGTCTCTTTTGGATGGATTATAAAGACCAGATCATGGTCGACCACAGCGTCTTCGATTCCCCATCTTACCCCTATCTGATGACGGCCCAGGATCATTTCTTCGGCACAAAAAATGGATACGTCAGCAGCCGCCCCTACCCGCTCACATGGGAGGCCAACGCCAGCGCGGCCCAATACGAAGGCATGGCTGTCATCTCGGATGATTATTTAGACGCCCAACTTGCCGCGCCGCATGGCTGGCACGCCGCGGAATTATTCCTCTTACTATATCAGGATTGAAATTCGCCGGTGAAAGGCGCTATTTCGCCATTGCCTGCGCCCGAAGCGCTTCTGGCATCTTCTCGATCGCGTAGCGCAATGCCGTTCGCGGCATGAAATCCTTGCGTGCCATCACATAATCAAATACCGCCTGCTGGTGTGCCTGGCTTGCAGCCTTTAGCATCCATCCATACCCCTTTTGCACCAGGTCATCCTGATCCATCAGCAGGCTGTCCGCGATCGCGAAAATATCATATAAAAATTTCCCGTGTCGGGCGGGAACGATCAGCGTCACCGCCGCTGCCCGTCGCATCCAGCGGTTCTCAGACCTAGCCCATAATCTGAGATTTTGCAGGAGATCTGGAAACATTTCCACCAGCGTTCCGATGGTGTGATTACACAGCGTGTCACACGAAGCCCAGTTGCTCACGTATTGCGCGACCCAGCGCTCAAATACAGCAAAATCGTCAGCGCTGAATTGCTTGTGCAACGCGTAAGACCAGTGGCATGCGATAAAGGATTCTTCCAGCATGCCCGACTGCCACAGCGTGTCGCACATTGCCCAAATATCACTTTTTGCCATCATCCTGATCTGGCGTAAATGCGCGTTCGCGATTGTCCGCACAACGCCCGTTTTCACGCCATAAGATTTGATTTCTTCTTTGAAGAATCGCTGCCCGCTTTCTGCGGTATGCGCGTCGATCTGATCATGTAATGCCTGCCTGACCGTCTTGATGATTGTCTCCACGCCGCCTCTCCCTGTTGATCGATAATATTTCAAGTGATTCTCAATATGGTTTGCATTTCACCCCTATGGCTGTCTGCCCGCATGCAATAATTCACGATACCGAAAACAGGACACCACATGGTCATTCACCATCCCCACTGCCTGCATATGGGCATACATGATCGTTGGCCCCGCAAATGTAAAACCCCTCTGCTTAAGATCCTTGCTGAGCGCTTCAGACTCTTTCGATGTGGCCGGAATCTGCGCCATGCTTTCCCATGCATTCACGATCGGAGCATTCCCAACGAACCGCCAGATATAATCATCAAAACTGCCAAATTCTTTCTTCACTTCCAGAAACTGCGTTGCGTTATTGATCGCTGAGCGGATCTTCAATCGATTTCGGATGATCGCGGGATTGTGGATTAAACGGTCGAAGTCATCTTCTGAGAATTCAGCCACAATGCACGCGTCAAAATTGGCGAACGCCCTGCGATACCCCTCACGCCGCTTCAGGATCGTTGTCCAGCTTAACCCGGCTTGCGCTCCTTCTAAAATCAGGAATTCAAAATGCACGTGGTCATCATGGACCGGTGTTCCCCATTCCTTGTCGTGATATGCATGAAACAGCGGATCATCTGCCCATTCGCAACGTTGCATCATATGTTAATTATAGCCATCAAACCAAAATTATTATTTCAAAAATTGAAACAAAAAATAAAGAGAAGGTATTTTTAATAAAGATATTAACTATTTGTTTGGCGAGGGCTTGCCTTCAAGAGAAGTAAAAGCTTACCTTTTTAGAAGCAAAGTTGCTTTATTGTAAGGATTACTAGACCTTGCAAGGAAAGATGTTTCAGTAGTACTGGAAAAAGCCTTAAATGAACAAGATATTTCTGATGCTCTACAAATTCAGAAAATAAATCGACGAAAGAATTGAAAAATAAAATGATTGCCCAATCTGCTCTTCCAAAAGGGGCGGTGGGTCATCGAACCGAATGCCCAGTGTATTTATAAATCCCAAGTAGATTCTTTTATAGCAACCTTAATATCTGTATAAATACTATTTAAATCGACACTAGATGATAAGATGATATGTCTCGCAGCAAGCTCAGCTGCTTCGGAATTGCTAAGAGTCATCTTGCTGTCATTCAAAAAAGATCCCCATCCCGAAGGGATTGTAAATTGATCGTATCGAGCGATTAATTTGGCATAATATTCGGAATCTGAGTTACATATTGGCTCAATCGCAAGTAAAACCTTTTGCAATATCTGAACCAAATTCGCTATACGCCACACACGCAGTTCAAGCCAAGGTTCGGAAATTGATGAAGGATCATTGCGATCTTGGAAATAATGCTCCAAGGTCGATTTTATTGAATAAGCTAAAGTAGGTATTATTGAATAAGGTGAAGATTTAATTTTATCCTCGTATGGAATGGGTATTCACACAAGACTGTTGGATATTTCGTGGAGCTTTTCATAGTGTACATCAATAATTCTGATCATCCTGATTAAACGTTCTGAGCTGATAGACATAATTCCCTTTCTAGTGAAATGCAAAATAATTTCGTAGAGATTTTCAGATATATGGTTCAGTGGCTTGGATTGTCCTTTTCATATTGAGAAATACATTCTTCAATTTCCTCAATCAAATCTGGAATGTAGGGCGAATCCAAAACAAATTTATGGGTTCGGACATATCCGCCCTCCAATGAGCCTGTACCCAATTTTTCCCACTCAACCTCATCCTCAAGCCTGCACCAACAGATCTTCGTCCATTTCGCCATATCCCAACCCATGCGGTCAATAAAATCCTCTGCGATGCAGACCTTATCAACTATGAACGTCGAATGATCACGAAACGAAACATACCAAAGTTCTCTTTCGGGCGACTTTGAAGATTGAGTTCTACAATAACCATACTTTATTCCGGAGTCATTTTTATGAATGTATACCGGAACATCCTTCCATAACAACTCGTATCGCGGACACCAATCCCCAAGTAGCATCTGTTTTGCCACCGACTTCCATTTTATTGGATCAGTCCGCAATTCGTTAATCAGAGATTTCGATGCGTATTTTTCTTCCACCAAGAAAGTATAGTCCGCCATCGGAAACGGCATTTTCCAATCCCCATTCCAGGACTGTTCCCAAAGGTCATTACTGATATGTACGAACCATAGTCTCAATTCCTTGAATGGGGATTCTTCACACTTTCCGTAAAGTATGGGAAATTTATCTTCACAACTTGTTTGTGGATTTTGAAGATAGACCTCATAAATATTTGAAGACATAAATAACTCCTTTTGGCTTGATGATGAATCAAATGGGTATTATTGCCTGCTGAATCGCTATACCAATATCTCTGTCAACTCCTTGGCACGATTGTCCGGTTGCCAATTCCACTGCGCCGTCTCTGTATATTTTAATACTGGAAAAAATTCACTATGTGATGAAAATAATGCAATGATATGATCTTTTTCTCTCGCTTTTCCTTAATTCAAGTTATATTCTTCTCCGATTGAAACAATAACCCCGCCAACCTGCCTGCTCTTTGTAAAAAATCATACTCACCACATTTCCCAGTGTTCCAGCACGATGAATGGCCAAATAATCATGAATATTACGGTATTAAGGTTTCGGAATCCAGGAATCAAAGAAAACATGTCCTTTCTAAGAATTCTTTACTTTGCATTAGAGATAATTTCTTTTATATTGAAGTATCCGTAGTAATCCTTTCCCAATAGATAACCGGGTTTTGGATAAAGATAATAGTCCCAATCAAAATATCCATTAAGATCTTCTGTACTAAAGGAATGTTCTTCAACAATTTTCTCTGCCAGCAAATCATATACGATTAATTCATCATTACATTTTAACGATACCCATCCCTCTGGGTAATCAATTTCCGTGGTAATGTCGCTTGCTTGGCAGCTTTCCAACTGATCGTTTTGGAATTTGTTAACTTCTCGGCTCGCGATATCAATAAAAGTAATTTCATAATAATCTTTGAAAGGCTGCCAATCTTTTCTTCCGAACTGGAAAGGATTAATACTAACAATAATGATCTGGTTATTATCTAAAAAGTGAATGCTCCTTACATCGTAGGGGTGGAATTCTATCGATTTCGATAAAGACGGATCAACAAGGTTGAAAATCTGTACCAGGCCACCCTTTTCCAGAACAGCCACCTGTGTGCCATCTCGGGAAATATTAATATCCAGGATCTCCCGAAGTGTTTTCTTGCGATCAACAACTGTCAAGAAGACAGGGTCGTTAGATTCAGTGAGTAAAAGTTCAAAATTGTTGCTATTCACAGCAATATATTGATCCAGCGCTTTGCTGAAAAGGACGCCATATTTAAAATTCACCTCTGTGTTCTCCGGGTTGGCGTTGATCACATCCCATGATTGTGTATCAATTTCAAGAATCGCTGCGGCTTCTTTGCCGTCCGTTTCGGCACCGATCAAAATATTGCCATTCTGCAAAGCCAAAGGTTGCGGCCGAAAATGATAATCACCGGGAAAATCGAAATCGAGTGTCTTGGTCAGAATCCTGGAGGCAGAATTTAGGTCCCAAATGCCTATTTCCGCTGAACCATTGCCGAGCCGAAATACAGAAACCATCTTATCTTCAATGATCAGCTCATTTGATCGGAAAGGGCCAAAATCGTAATTCAATTCCTGATAGGTTCGGCTATCCAACATGTACTTGAATATCCCGTTATTTGTACAATAGATAATAGTTTGGCTATCCAAAGCAAAAAAGGAGATAGGTGTGTCAATGCCTAACGAATGGACTTGTTTTTCCTCAGTATTGATGTCCCAAATTATGAGATTTCCGCTGCTGGTGGCGACGGCGATGTGCTCATTGTCAAGGAATCCCACATCTCTGACAAGGTAATAACTGCCATCATCAACAAGATCCTCTTCCGTCATATAAAACACCTTTTGGATGTTGTCTTTTGCCCAATAAACCAACACTTGCCCTTCTTCGTCAACTGAGGTTATTTTCTTAGAGTCTGGTGAAAACTCTATCCCGCGGTAAACAACATCGCTATGTTTGAATATTCTTTTAGGTGTGGATAATCCTTCTTCTGTGATATCCGCCAGAAAAACAATGAAGTCTCCCACTGATGTGCCGGTCCCACCGACCTCTCCTATAAAAGCCAGTTGAGATTCGTCCGGGGAAAATCCAATGTTTCTAGTCCGAACATCATACTTTTGACCATTAAGAAAATTGGTTGGAATGGTTTTGAAATTTTTCCAAAAGCCGTAGTTCATATCTTTATTAATCCCAACCCAGTTGTTTTCATCATCACGAAAATCTTCTCTTCCAAAGACATACGAACTCTTAGGAGATATTGCGGCTTGCAGCAGCACCAGATTACTGCCATCCCAATCTTTTAAATTGATCTTTCGATCGAAAAAAAATTCATCATCCCAATAGAAATGGGTTAAGTCAGGGTTATCAATTTCATAATTTCTAGCAAATCCCCAGCCAGTAGGAGAATGAAAATGCGTTAACAAATAGCCATCATATCCATTAAAACTCAACACTTCCAGATCGGTTTGTTTATATCCCAGGCGTTCCATACTCTGAAGATCAAAGAGAAAGATACCCAGTCGTGTTTGTACCAGTATGTTTTGATGCTCTTTGGAAACAAACATTTTTTCGATTGCACCATTCCCAAAAATTACCGTTTTGCCCGATTGGATACCTTCATCGATAATAAAAGGATTCGCGGTGGGAGTGGGTGGAATGGCTGTGGCTGTGGGGGTTGCTGGTAGTGATGTTTCCGTGGCCTCAATTGTTTCAACTACCAGTTCGGTCGGAGCACACGCTGAAATACAAATAATGATAAAAAGTATGATCAAAATGGAATGTCGGTATCGCATTTATCTCTCCCTTGAGGTCAGATTAATCAAAAGTGTTTTATCCCCTCATTGTTTTTATTGTTTGGGTGTACATAATTATATAATAATTGAAATCAATTGATTGATATTTAGTTCATGCAATTTACACTGAAATGAGAAGTGATCGTGTGGTGAGACCTGTATTACTAAAAGAGGATAGTTGTCAGTGGAGCCCCCAAAATATCAAACCCGATCACCAATAAATCACCCATGAAACCCGAAAAACCGTCTCGATTCGTCGCGCCCTGTCAAGTAAAAAAGAAAAGACCTCAATATTTTGAGACCTTCGTGGTCGAGTGGAGAGGTATTGCCAGTCCCTGGAGGAGATACCCCCCGGCCTTCGTAGGAATCTGCTAGCTAAGAGAAAGCTTACTCTTATATAAAAGACAAACATTCATATTGCAGATAAACTTCTTTATTAAACTATTCAGTAGTAATTTTTTCAATTGAGGGAGCGTGAATTCCATCAAATGGCAATTTGTGATAAGACAAATTGGCATTGATTGAATGAAATCTTTCATTTTCAAAGTAGATTCGTAGATATCTTTCAATAGTAATAGCATTATCAGCGAACACTTTTATTTTTAACTTGGTATAAGAAGTAGCAGGACTTTCATCATTGAAAATGAAAAATTATTGACCCTCTCCTCTTTTTACGTAAGCAATCAAAACTCTTCTTTGTTCTCCGGGGCTAATATCGATAGTTGTTTTATTCAATATATCTACACACTTTGGATAATAGCTACCTTCAGTTTCAACAAAAGGGTTCCATTTAACAGTTGGTCCTGGGCTGAAGAATTGGATGTTTGAAATACAAATCGTAACATTTTTCGCCATTGACTTTCCTGAATTACGAATTCCTATAAATAATCTTTCTTTAGCGGAAACATCTTGAATAAAATCCGGGACTTCACCTTCAGAGAAGTAGTCTTCGAGTATCCCCTCCCTTGTTCTATCGCTTGGGTTAGTACTATCAAATAATAATTCAAGCTTAGGACCAAATAATTTTGATTGAATTGTTGGCCAAAAAAGAGCTACTAAGGTAGCCCCAACTGTGCCAATTGCTTCCATTGCAGACCAAAATAAAGATCATTTCATATTTTTCATTTCAGGAATCCATATATTTAAGAAATAATCTTCCGAGTTCATTATCTGTGCAGCCAGCTTTCGTTCCCTTTGGTGCCAAGAAACTTCTGTGGGATGTAACCACACCAGTACTAATCAGCTCTTGCATCGCATAGCTGTCAAAATAATTCATGTTTGAGATTTTTTTATCATCAATAATGTTATCAGTTGAATAAAATAATTCTAAGGTGTGGATTGATGAAATAGAAATTTGCCTTAGAGCTTTTTCTAATTTCCTAAAAACAATATAAGTTATCTCATTTTCAAGGTAGGCTTTAAAAAAGTTACCGAGAATTTTCGGTTTCTGAATATCATCTAGCATGTCTATTACGAGAATTAGGTTATCGCCAATTGTTTGACGAAAATTCTCATCGTTTTTTATATTAGAAATAAGATTTGATCTACCTTCTTCTGATAAGTTTTCTAATGATTCAAGAAATAATAAGAGTTTTTTTCGCAATAAATAATCTTGGGCATTGCGATAGGTTTCCAAAATTCCTTTAAATACTTTAACTGCAGGTATTAAATCAATGATTTCTCGAGTGGTTCCATCTAATAATTCCTTCGATAATACATTTTTTGTAAGTTGGGCTAAAACATTAGTAAAATCTTCAGAAGCTATTAAATTAAGCGTTGATTCGCCAAGATTATCATTACTCATTTCGCCTCCTATATGACCAGCAAAAATTTTTGCATATATATATTCCATTATATTTATCATGACTCTTGATCATAAACAAATGGTTCTCACAATAAGCCACTTATCGCAAGATTCATTGCAGCGGTCAAATGCTTGCGATAAGTCGGGGGCTGTTGTTGACATGTAGGCAACAGTCAATTGGACTTTCGCAGTGGATTCTGAACCGATTCGTTCTGATTATCTTACGAGTCTTTGGGTAGTATGTGCTCACGAGTATTTCATTCTGATTTCGTCATTAACTTCAGGCAGCACATTCTCCAATGCCGCGATCATCGCATCTTTTTCACTCATTTCGTCATTGTGGGTTATCTTTGCGTACCCCTGCAGTCCGCTCATTTTTAACAATTGCAGCGCCACGCGCAATTTCGTTGGTGCGTCACCGTTTCTCATACTATCTTTGACCACCATCAGTGCTTCAGCCAGCAGATCATTCAGTTCCTCCGTGTGCCGGGCAACGAGGTTCTCGCGCCTTTTTCTCGCTGCTTCCATAAAGTCTGTGTTCTCGTTGCGCCAGCGCCACACGCATTCTCGGCTCACCCCCACCGCCTCCCCGATCTCGGTATCGCTCTTTCCCATCATCATTAATGAGATCGCCTGCTCTTGTTTCATGCTAAGATGATTTTCAAACATTAGGTCTGTTCCTTTGCATCATTCCCCGCTGTCATCCTACCAAAATCCATCGCCAATTTCAATTACACCTGGGCCAAATCCCCCTTTTTTCCCCCGCGCGTTTATCCCCCACAAATCACCAGGTTATCCTCACAAAATCCCCCTAGCTGATCTGAAAAAATAAACCTGTTGCAAAATATGACATTTTGTGATCTGAAGAGATGAAAGATGCTGCTTTGCCTTGCTGGTAAACCCCCGACCAGGGGCTTCTGGGCTTTCAAGCTGCCTGTGGCAGGTTGAAAGGTCTTTGCTCTTTGCCGTCAGGGTTGACCTCTATCACAAGGAAACCAAGTAGGTTAAACAAAAAGTGGCGAGAGCTTGCAACGCTCCGGTGGAGCATTGTAAGTTATTTGCCTGTACCCGGAGGGTAAACTCTCGACCAGGCTTATGGGCTTTCAAGCTGCCTGTGGCAGGTTGAAAGGTCTTTGCGCTTTGCCGTCAGGGTTGACCTCTATCACAAGGAAACCAAGTAGGTTAAACAAAAAGTGGCGAGGGAGAGATTTGCCTGTACCCGGAGGGTAAACTCTCGACCAGGCTTATGGGCTTTCAAGCCACCTGTGGCAGGTTGAAAGGTCTTTGCTCTTTGCCATCAGGGTTGACCTCAACCACCATTCATGTATGATATTAAATAAATTGTGGCGAGGGCTTGCAATGCTCCTGTGGAGCGTTGCAAGGTCTTTATCGGATTTGCCTGTACCCAGAGGGTAAACTCTCGACCAAGGGCTTATGGGTTCAAGCCGCCTGTGGCAGGTTGAAAGGTCTTTGCTAGTAGCCGCCAGGGTTGAACTCTACCACCATTCATGTATGATATTAAATAACTAGTGGCGAGGGCTTGCAATGCTCCTGTGGAGCGTTGCAAGGTCTTTATCGGATTTGCCTGTACCCGGAGGGTAAACTCTCGACCAGGCTTATGGGCTTTCAAGCCGCCTGTGGCAGGTTGAAAGGTCTTTGCTCTTTGCCGTCAGGATCGAACTCTGCCACACAGAATTGGGATTTGTTAAATAAATGGTGGCGAGGGCTTGCAATGCTCCGGTGGAGCGTTGCAAGGTATTTATCAGATTTGCCTGTACCCGGAGGGTAAACTCTCGACCAAGGGCTTATGGGCTTTCAAGCTGCCTGTGGCAGGTTGAAAGGTCTTTGCGCTTTACCGTCAGGGTTGACCTCTATCACAAGGAAACCAAGTAGGTTAAACAAATAGTGGCGAGGGAGAGATTTGAACTCTCGACCAAGGGCTTATGAGTCCCCTGCTCTTCCACTGAGCTACCTCGCCATAACAGCGAAGCAATTTTATTACACCCCCGAACTCCTGTCAATCTGATTGCATAACCAACTTGGAATCTTATTTCACCCGTGTGGCGTCTTTATAATATTCCAAAAAATCCTTGATGATATCCTCTTTCTTTACCGAGCCGATCAGCAAGGAATTATCTGCGTTGTGAATCTTCCCTTCAACGCCCAGCTTCAACTTTCCCTTCTTATTCGGTGTGTAAACGCTTTTGCTGGCCATCAACTTGCCATCATCCGCGCTGATTTTAACCTCATACACAAATTCTTTATGCTTTCCCTTCTTCACCAACCCTGCGGCCCAGCCTTTTTTTGCGTCAATTTCAAATTCGCGCTTATGCTTGCTAAATTCATTTTGCAGTGCTTCAAAAGCAGGGATCACTTCACCCTTCATAAATTTCTTGATGATCTTTTTGGATTCCTCTTCCTTGATCTTGATTTCTTTTTTCGTCACTTTTTGCTCGCCAAAATACACTTCCAGATCATTCTTCCAGTCATCCATCTTCAACTCCTATCTCATATTACAATTTTAAGCCTAATTAATGATTATCAAATACTTAAGGCCATATTATTAATTGATTAATTCCATGTCTTTCCAATAGAGGATTCAAAATGCACCTTACCCTCCCGCCGCAGCGAGCTGAACCCTTTTCGGGAAATGATGATATGGTCCAGCACGGCAATATCCATTAACTTGCCGGCTTTGATCAGGGCTTCTGTAAATCGGATATCCTCAGGGCTTGGCGTGTGTTCACCCGAGGGGTGATTATGCACAAGGATAATGGCGGCGGCATGCGTTCTGATCGGAATTTCCATGATCTCTGCCATGCGCACCATCGAATGGTTGACAGTACCGCGATACAAGAGCTGCTGGCGGATCAGAGCATTGCGTGTATTAAGCGCCAGCACCCATAATTCCTCCTGCGAGATCTCACCTAATTTGTGTTGCAGTACCTCGACCACTTTTTCCGGGCTGGTAAAACGCGGTTTTTCATCTTCAGTTTCCAGTTGCATGCGATACCCCAGCTCGATTGCCGCTTTGATCTGCGCGGTTTTTGCGGGACCCATCCCATTCACAGCGCACAGCTCATCAAAACTGGCAGCGTGCAGCCCCCGTAAACCAGAGAATCGATGCAACAAGTTCTGCCCTAATTGCACAGCGCTCGTCCCCTCCACCCCCACCCGCAGCAATATCGCCAGCAGTTCAGCTTTGCTCAATGAAGCTTCCCCTAATTCAGCCAGGCGCTCGCGCGGCCGTTCACTTTCCGGCAGATCCCGAATGCCAATTCCTATTCTTCTGTCACTATCCATAACGATCCCTTTAACCTACCTATAAATATACATCAAGCTTTCTCATCTTTACCAGAATTGGTGCGCGTCATGCTATACTTTTGCGTTTGTTATCATCAAAATTCAGGAGCATCGTCCGTTATGAAATTTAAGCGCACAGCTATCCTTTCATTATCATTCCTCACCATCATGGCCACCGATACCGTCGCGCCGCTCATCGGCCAGATGAGCGTATCATTCCCCGAAGTCAGTCCGGCGCTGCTCAAACAAACCATCACCCTGCCCGCGTTGCTGGCAATCTTTTTTGGATTATTAGCCGGTCAACTGGTGAAGATCATCTCAAAAAAAGCAGTGCTTGCGATCGCCCTCACACTCTATACGGTCGGTGGGATTGCTGGGGGATGGACCACATCATTCACCGCGCATCTTCTCATGCGCTCTCTTCTCGGGGCCGGCACCGGGTTGATTTCCCCTATTATCACTTCGCTCATCGCAGATTTTTATTATGGGAAGCAACGTGCGGAAATGGTCGGATATTCTTTTGCCATCTCCCACCTTGGCGGAGTCGTCACCCCGCCATTGGCCGCTTTCATTGGCGCTAATGATTGGCGCATCGCTTTTCTCATTTACGCAATCGCGCCCTTGATCCTTGCCGCGGCCATGCTCTTCATCCCCCCCTCCCCGCGATCCGAAATGAGAGAAGCGGGAAAAATAACAACACCTATTTCCAGGTCTGTCATCTGGTTATCGATCATCAGCTTCATCGTCATACTATTCTTTTTTATCATCATCACAGATATCCCGTTCCTTATCGCTTCCAAACCGCAGCTTGCAGAGTATGTCATCGCGTTCGGCTTGTCTGTTTCAACCCTCGGTTCAGCAATCACAGGACTTGCCTTTTCCTGGCTCTACGCAAAAATGAAAATTTGGATTGTGCCATCTGGTTTTCTGGTGTGTGCGTTCGGCTTTATCCTGACTGTGTACACCACCAATAATATATTGGCATTAATAGGCCTGCTGGCAACCGGGCTTGGTCTGGGAGTGCTGATCTCTCTCGTTCTTCTTCTGACAGCCAATTCAACCGGAGACGCGGATAGCACCGCAGCATTAGCGGTTGTCAATAGCGCCTTCTCAGTAGGCATGTTCACCTCCCCATTTTTTTATGCGCTGCTGCCCAGGCTTTTTTCTCCTGCGATCCCGATCATTTTCAACTTCAAAGTCGCCAGTATGTTCTTCTTGCTCGTCGGGATACTCACTATTCCCATGGTGATATTGATCAATTCAAAATCCTTAACAAAGGTACAATCCATCCATGGATCTTAAAAAGCCGGCAATCTTATCAGTCTCTCTGCTAAATATCATGACCAACTCGGCGATAGCGCCAATGCTCGAATTGATCAGCAGATCCTTCCCAGAATCAGGCCCAACCTTGATCCGCCAGATTGTCACCATCCCTTCGTTGGTGATCATCCTGTTCAGCATCATTTCCGGTCAGTTAGAAAAAATGATATCGAAAAAGGCCATCTTAGCCATTGGCCTATCCATTTATCTTGGTAGCGCATTCTTCTCTATATATTCCAGCTCAATCATGGAGCTCATCATCTTTCGGGCTCTTACAGGGGCTGGCGCAGGCCTTTTTATACCATTGTCAAACTCACTCATCACGGATTTTTATAAAGGCAAAGAACGCGCAGAGATGGTGGGCTATTCTACCTTTGCATCTTATAGCGGTGCTGCGCTAGCTCCCCTGCTTGCGAGTTGGATAGCGCGCGACAGATGGCAAAATGCTTTTTACATATATCTCATCGCCATTATCGTCTTCATCGTCACCATGCTCTATATCCCGAACCAATCCAGGAGGAAGGATTTTTCAAAACCCTCAGGGTCCAAAAATATCACTGCTTCCGTCCTGCTGATGGCGTTTACAGGATGTATTGCGTACATCATCATCTACCTTATTCCGATCGATGTTTCCTTTCTCATAAGCAAACTCGAAGGATCAAATCCAACCCATGCATCAGTTTTGCACGCGATTGAGATTATCGCAGCCGCTTTAGCGGGTGTGGTTTTTTCTCATTTCTCCCGAAAGATTGCCAACAAGGCGTTTCCCCTTGGTTTTGGTTTGATGGCATTGGGATTCTTCATTTTGTTTGTCGGGACAACTTTCTTGTCCTTACTGATCGGAATGATCATTGTCGGGCTTGGCATCGGCACCCTTCGTCCATTGATCCTCAACATAACTTCCCAGGTCAGCCCTCCTGAATCAACAACGACTTCTTTTGCCCTGGTAAACAGCAGTTTTTCCCTCGGCCAATTTATTTCTCCTTTTTTCTTTTTCAATATTGCAAGCCTATTTTCATTTTGCCTAATCTCCAATAACTATCTTATTGCGGCATTATTCTCTCTTATCATTGGACTTCTGACATTATTCATCGTATTTACACGGTCAACACGACCCAATCTCCCGGTTGTTTAAGCCCTTAATGCTATAATTTTTTTGCTCTTTCATAATACCTATCTCTTTCATTAATTATGGACATAAAAACAGAAAAACTTGATTATCTTGTCATTGGGACCATCACCCGTGATATCGTGGGTGACCATTTCGTGTATGGAGGAACTGTTACTTATTCCGCTCTGTGCGCGCAAAACCTTGGTTATAAAACCGGCATTTTAACAGCTGGTGAATCCGATCTAAAACTACCCGATGATCTGCAAGGTATTCCCTTCTTAGTGAAAGAGTCTCCTGTTACGACTACCTATGAAAATATCGAAACCGAACATGGGCGCGTTCAACGCTTGCATGATATTGCTCTGCCAATTACCAAAAAGGATATTCCAACATTTTCCTATCCGCCATCAATCGTTCATCTCGGTCCTTTAGCGGATGATTTGGATCTTAGTGTCCTCGATGTTTTTCCCGATTCTTTCATCGGCCTAACGCCGCAGGGTTGGATGCGCCAGAGAGATGCAAACCACGTTGTGCAATACAAAGAATGGGAAAATGCGGAATCATACCTAATAAATGCGGACGCTGTCGTTCTCAGCATTGAAGACGTCAGAGGAAACCGGCAACTCATTGAAGATTACGCATCAAAAACAAAGATCCTCGCCCTCACCGAGGGATACAATGGCGCATCGGTGTATTGGCATGGTGATACCCGTAACTTTTCAGCCCCAAAAGTGCCAGTGATCGACCCAACTGGTGCTGGTGATATTTTCGCTGCGGCATTCTTTACCAGTTTATTTCAATCAAAAGACCCCTGGGAAGCGGCAAAAAAAGCGGTCGCGATCGCATCTGCCTCTGTGTCTCGAGTTGGCATAAAAGGTGTACCTACCCCTGAAGAAATGCGGTTGCTTCAAATCGAAATTGTCGAAGGAAGAAAATCAAATGGCTAAAATCTATACATTGGTCAATCAAAAAGGGGGCGTCGGAAAAACCACTTCCGCAATCAATATCGGAGCATATTTGGGGTACTTCGGTCAAAAGGTTTTGATTGTTGATCTTGACCCTCAGGCAAACGCCACATCCTGTCTGGGTATAGATAAGAACACTATCAAGAATGGGACGTATGAAGTAGTGATTGGCACTTCACCAATCACACCTGCAATATTACACAATCCGCGTTTGAAACTTTCGATCCTTCCCTCTTCGCCCGCTTTGTCAGGTGCAGAAGTTGAGTTGCTGGACATTGAGGCACGGGAATTTCGCCTAAAAAACGCGCTGGCACCGATCATTGATCGGTATGATTATATTCTAATTGATTGCCCGCCCTCCCTGAGTATCGTCACGATCAATGGATTGATTGCGGCCGCTGATGGCGTTCTCATCCCGGTTCAATGTGAATACTTAGCCCTTGAAGGCGTTGGGCAGCTAACCCAAACCTTAAAACGTATCCAACATTCACTCTTCCCAGAATTGCAAGTAAAAGGCGTGATCATGACCATGTATGACGGCAGGACCCGCCTCGCTGCAGATGTAGTCAGTGAAATCACAAAATTCTTTCCCGACCAGGTTTTTCAAACCATCATCCCCCGCAGCATTCGTCTGGCCGAAGCCCCTTCGTATGGTTTGCCCATCGCAATTTATGCGCCCAGTTCGTCTGCCGCTGCAGCGTACAAAGATCTTGCAAGAGAGATTCTTGAAAAAGACGGGATCAGAATTCCAAAATTAGATATTGAGGTGAATTAGGATGGCAAAAAGAGGGTTAGGTAAAGGATTAGACGCACTTATTCCCGGAGGAGATTTTCAGTCAGATTCACCGCAAGGTACACAGCAAATCGCTATCCAATCCATCAGCCCCAATCCTTCTCAGCCAAGAAATCAATTTAATGAAGATGGCCTTTCAGATCTTGCGAGATCGATCATAGAGCACGGGATTCTCCAACCGCTTATTTTGACACAAAACCCGGCAGACAATTCATATTCGCTGATTGCGGGTGAACGCAGATTGCGCGCAGCGGAAATGGCAGGGTTGGAATTTGTTCCAGCAATTGTTCGCGATGCAACAGAACTCGAACGGCTGGAATTCGCTCTCATTGAAAACATTCAGCGCGAAGATTTATCGCCAGTTGAAGCAGCGCTTGCTTACCAGAGGCTGAATGATGAGTTTGGGATGTCACACGAAGAAATTTCAGTGAGTGTAGGCAAGAGCAGAACAGCGATTACAAACACCATCCGCCTGTTGAACCTTCCCGAAGAGGTGCTTTTAGCAATCCAAAATGGACAGATATCAGAAGGGCATGCACGTGCATTACTTGGCTTGACAACAAAAAAACCACAGCTTGCTGTACTGGAAATGATCATCAAAAATGGATTAAATGTCCGACAAACAGAGGACCTGGTACGCAAATATTCCGGATCCAAATCAAAGGAAACAACAAACAAACCTCAAACCTCACCGGAGGTAAAAGGGCTCGAAAATGAATTGCGGATGATTCTGGGTACAAAAGTAACCCTTAATCATGGGGAAAAGGGTGGGACAGTAACGATCCACTATTATTCGCAGGAAGAACTGGAAACACTGATCGACCGCTTGCGGGATGAGGGATGACAGCAACAATCCTCACCAACGGATTTTTTTACTTCTCTAATTCGGGACCGCAAATCACTGATACGATCGAAATTGATCGGGGGATAATTTCAAAAATTGGCCGTGCTGAAGATATTCTTGCGAAAAACACAAAAGAAAAAAACATTATTGATCTTCAACATTCAGTAGTCATTCCCGGATTAACAGACTCGCATATCCATCTGCTCGCGTATGGTCTGAGTTTGCAGCATTTGGATGTTTCACACACACCGAAAAAAGAATGTATTTCTCGCGTAGCAGAAAAAGCATCTGCAACGCCCCCAGGAACCTGGATCATAGGACATGGATGGGATCATAATCATTGGCCTGAAGGATTTGGAAATTGGCAAGACCTTGACGCAGCTTCCGCGCGGCATCCCATCTACCTTACCCACAAATCACTCCACTGCGCATGGGCAAACTCTTTAGCACTGCAAATTGCAGGAATCACAAGGGATCGCATTCATCCGCCAGGCGGAATCATTCTCAGGGATGAACAAGAAGAACCAACGGGAATTCTGCTGGAAAACGCGATGGAACTGGTGCGAAATGCGATTCCAGAACCTGATCAAGAGAGCATACTGTCAGCGATAGATCTAGCCCAGAAATCTCTGAATGAAATGGGAATAACTTCAGTCCATGATTTCGATCCCTGGCCGGTCTATACAGCCCTAAAGAATAACCAGCTTGACAATAAATCGACCCTGCGCGTTACAAAGAGCATCCCTGAGAGCCACCTCGATCTGGCGATCGCAGAGGGACTGAAAAGCGGGGCTGGTGACGCATGGGTCCGAATTGGATGGCTCAAATTGTTTGCCGATGGCGCGCTGGGTTCTCAAACAGCGGCAATGCTTTCTTCTTATGAAGAATCCGATCATAATGGCATGTTATTACTAGATCATGATGCGCTCGTTGACTACGGTCGAAAAGCGCTTCCGGCAGGAATCGCAATGGCAGTCCATGCTATCGGTGATAGAGCAAATCAGACAGTTCTCTCAGCATATGAGACTCTAAGAAGAAAAAAACTGCTTACCATTCCATTGCTACCTCCGCGCATAGAACATGCGCAAATCCTGGCACAAGAGGATATCGCCCGATTTAGCAACATCGGGGTGACCGCGAGCATGCAACCGGTTCATGCGATTTCAGATATGGAAATGGCACAGAAGTATTGGGGAAACCGTTGCCAGATAGCATATGCCTGGAAATCGTTGCTGGATCAGAAAGCGGATCTCATTTTCGGATCTGATGCACCGGTTGAATCACCAAATCCTTTTTATGGTATGGCCGCATCCCTCTCACGGCGGCGGATACTTTCCTCGGAAAGAAAATTGAATGACACCGGTTGGTATTCGCACCAATGCCTTTCCATCAATGATACGCTTAATGCATATTGCCTAACCCCGCCTCAGATTGGTGGATTTTCTGGCTTAACCGGATCCATTGATAAAGGAAGATTTGCGGACCTTGTGATACTCCCATCAAATTTTTTCGAACTGGCGCCGGATGAGCTGATATTCATAAAACCCAACGCCACTATGGTTAATGGAAATTGGGTTTTTATAAATGATAAGATTGACTTAGAATTATCAAATTGAAATGAGGACAGGAACAGATATGGATATCAACCCGACTTCAATTGATGTGAAATTGCTTTCCTCCAACCTGATTAAAGCGAGAGAGGCAAGTGGAAAAACGATCAAAGAAATCAGCACATTGCTCAACATACCTGCGAGCCGCTTAAAAAATTACGAAAAAGGAAAATATGTTCCCTCTTTGCCTGAACTGGAAAGCATTTCATATATTTACCGCATTCCACTTTTTGCCCTTCTGGGAAATGGGAATATCGATCATTTCATCCACGAGCCTGATCAAGATCAGTTCCAGCAACTAATTGAGATACGACAGGAAATCATAAGCACCCGCCTATTACTTGCAAGAGAAAAATTGGCGATGTCATATAAGGAACTCACAGAAAAAACCGGGATCTCTAATGGAACGATTAAACGGTATGAAGCAGGTAATCTATCGCCTCCTGTGGATGAATTGATCAGACTATGTGAAGCATTAAATATCAGCATTAATAATCTAGTTGATAACGAAAGTCCTATCGGAACCTGGCAGGAACTACAGTTGATGAATAGTAACCTGAGGAAAATGCCAACAGAATTAGTTGCATTCTTTATTCAGGAAAATAATAGTGCATATCTCACCCTTGCAAAACAATTATCAAGTATTGGATTCGAGAAACTCAATAACCTTTCACAATCTCTACATAATCTTCTGGATGCAATTGCTGCTGGAGATGACACTCAACGGCCTTAATGGATGATTACTTCGAGATTAGAGCAGCAAAGCTATCAGATAGGTTCGCGATCCAACGCTATTTATCCGAGAATGTGCTGATCCACAGACATTTAGATTGGCGTCAGCCGATTGATTGGCTTCAAAGTCATAGTTTACTCCTTTATATCAACAGCCGTGACGTTATTGATGGTCTATTTTGCAGCACACCAGAAATCAACTCTCGCGCTTGGATCCGGATTTTTTCCAGCAGAAGCAAAGAAATCCTCTTTTCTGTTTGGTATCGGCTATTTAATGCATTCCGAATGTCAACAGGAAAAAACACAGCCAAACTCCAATTCCTTTCTTTGGCATACCAATCATGGATGATCAACCTCTTAGAGCTGGAGGGATGGGAAATAATTGACACCATTGTCCAATTTGAATGGATGGGGGCAGTAGAAGACATCGATTTCCATAATTACCGCTCGGAAAAGAACATCAGGAGAATGCGAAAGCGCGACCTGGAGCAAGTATATCAAATCGACTATTCCAGCTTTAACGCAACCTGGCAGCAATCATATGAGACCTTTATACGTTCTTACAATGAATCTGGATATGCAACGGTTTATGAACAGGATGGGAAAATTATTGCCTTCCAATTAAGCACAATCGCTAATCAACGAGCCCATCTCGCCCGGATAGCAGTGAATAAGGAGTATTTACGCAAAGGAATAGGTAAAGCGCTTGTAAATAATTTTTTATCCGAATGTAGAAATCGAAACATTCAAAAGATTTCTGTCAACACACAAAAGACTAATTCCCGATCAAATGCCATGTATAGAAAAATGGGATTTGAGGAAGTTGATAACGCCTTTCCAATTTTTCAATTGGACGAACCGGTAGCCAAATCAGTGAAGATCTAATTACGGGTTTTACTTTTTGCTTCGGGATTTTCTTTTCTCAATATTCAGCAAATCTAAAAAAGCCTCAACAACAACTGGGTCAAAGTGGGTGCCTTTACACCGCTTGATTTCTTCTATTGCTTTCTCATCACTCCACGCAGGCCGATACGGCCTTTCAGATCTTAAGGCATCCCAGACATCAACGATTGCGAAAATCCTTGCTGGTAAAGGGATCTCCTCCCCTTTTATCCCCTGTGGATATCCACTACCATCCCACTTTTCATGATGGCAATATGGAATATCAGTCGCTGGTTTAAGGAAAGGGATGGATAAGAGCATCTCTTTGGCAAAAATTGGATGCATTTTCATCACCTTCCATTCCTCATCATTCAATGCACCCGGTTTTAATAAAATACTGTCAGGAACACCCATCTTCCCAATATCGTGTAATAGTGCCCCGCGTCTGACATGTTCAAGGTCATCATCTGAAACACCCAGCTTTTTGCACAAACGCATGGTTAGGTCAACAACCCGCTGGCTGTGGCCTTCGGTTTCACGATCTTTCAATTCAAGCGTTCTTGCCCAACCTTCAAGGGTTGTCTCATATGCGACAGAAAGATCCATATTTGATTTTTCCAAATCGCGGAACAGCTGGGCATTATCAACCGCAATGGCAGTTTCAGAGGTCAGTGTACCAAGGAAATCCATCCAATCCGCATTTGGGTCTAGTGGAGACCGGTGAAAGAGTTCCAGGACACCTTTAACTAATCCTTTTGAGATCAACGGCACTCCAAAATATGAGACAAAACCTTCTTCTTCAAACCTGGGTGATTGTTCTAAAGAAGTATTCTCCTGGTTGAGGTTTTTGACACGAACCATTTCTGCGGTTTCCGCTGCCCTCCCTGCCAACCCTGCTCCAATATCTAATTTTGTGTACTTTAAAGCTTCAGTTCTAAAACCCTGCCCCGCGACAAATACAAGCTGCTGCGTTTCCTCGTCCAGCAATAGGACATCAGCAGCGTCAACTTTCAATTCATCGGTAACCTGTTCAAGCAACAGGTAAAGGGGAATTTGCAAATCGATGTTTGTTGTGATTGCAATGTTGATATCTTGCAGAGCAGAAAGTCGCCGTAACTGCAATTGCAACCGCTTTTCGGTCTCTCGTCTTTGAAGCAATTCTCTTTGCGCAAGTGAATATAATTGGGCATTATTCACGGCTACAGCCGTCTGCTGCGCAAGAGTAAATAGAATATTTCGATCCTGGTTTGAATAACCCTGGTCAGATAGCTTCCTGCCCAGCATGATCAACCCCAATAGCTCTCCAGCAGATTTTAATGGAATGATTAGTTCGATCGCCATCTCGTCCAGAATTTTTCTTTCATCACGCCACATCGATTTAAAGAATGGGTCTGTTTCCAGCGACTGTCTGGTGATCACATCATCTTTTTCGGTTAATCGTTTGATAATCGGATTATCATCGGAAATTTTTGTGCGAGGAGATAGAGTGATTCCTGTTAAAGCATTCAGATAGTAACTTTTATGGTTTTCACTGCGCAAAAACAGTGCCGTTTCTTTGATGTGTATGGTTTCAGAGACCTCATTTAATATCATTGACGAAAGCAGATCGATATCGATCAATGAAGCTGCCGCTTCGGTAATACGCTGAAGCATTTGAATCTCGCTATAACGCTCCCGGAAAAAGAACCGGTCAACCCATCTTTGCAGTAAGTCTCTCAACGGCTGAATCACAATTCCCGCAATGATGGAAACAATTAGGGATATTGTGAATAGCTCAGCTTGGGTATCCGCATCGATCAGGAATAGTGTCAAGGAAATCAGTAAGAAATAGGCCGCGCCGATAATGATAGTCGGAATGAAATATAGCAAACCTCTCCGAAGCACAACCTGTATATCAAGCAGTTGGTGGCGAAGGATTGCGTATGAAATGAGCAATGCGGCAACAACGTTGGCCGCTATATCCAATGGGTATTTTCCCAAATCCGTAAAATTGAAAACTGCACCAAGCAAAACGATGATTATGGCTATGATCAGTAGTACATAGCGAGATATGTTTGTTTCATCCTCGGACGCTTTTGCGCTATAGAAGAGCTGAATGATGCTAAGGATAACTACCAGATACCCAGGGGTAGCCAGCAATATAATCCATGGCCTCAACTCATAGGTTAACTCACCATCGATGATTGCTGCATAGGGTGTAACTACATTGGTTAACAAATTTATCCAGAAAGCAATAAAGCCAAAAACATAGATCACATTCGCCCAGGATTTCAATGGATGTGAAACGACACTTTGCGTGAAAAAGAAAAGTGCAACCATTGATAAGATCGCGCCTGAACTCATCAATCGAAACCAAAAAGTTGTATTTCCAATATTCAACAGAACAATCAGAGCTCCCAGCGACCATATGACCATAGATAGGAGATACCAGCGAAATCGCTTTCTTGTTTTGTTCTGTGGGTGGCTAAGAGAGACCAGTATATACAGTGCTGTATAAAGCACGATAGCCATGGCAGGAATGATCGAAAAGAAATTTATGCTGGTCAAATCCACAATTGCTCCATAATGTTATTACTGTGTTCTTAACTTCTCCAGAACATCATCATCTGGTTCCATATGCGGCGGTTTAATGTGTGCGAGATCCGCCCCAGCCTTACGCTGTGCTTCAATATAATTGTCAAATGCCCCATTCGGCAATATGGTAATCCTTACATGACCGTCACCCATAATCTCTTCCATGCTGCCAAATTCTGGATTTACAACGTTAAGACCTTCAATAATCGATATTTTCAGATCTTCAGGATTCACTTTCCCATTATCCTTGAGTTCAAGGTAGAGATGTAAAAAGGGTTTGTTATCAGCAATCTCCTTACGGGCTGCCCAATCGACATACTGAACACCAGATTCTTCCAAAGCCATCCAGATCGTTTTTTCAGTGAACCGCACCATATTACCCAGATCCATGTAATCATCACAGCGCGAGAAGAATCTAAATTGCGGGAGTTTGGTTCCAATTTCCTCATCGCCAATTGAAACAACTTCATAAAGATCTCCAATCCGATAGCGGAACATGGCTCCACCATAAAAATTCGTCATCACAATTTCATAAATTCCCGGAGTGAGTTCATCCATTAATACCGTTTTTGGCGTATAACTTGGATCTTGTTTTACTTTTTCATGCTCTGAAAACGGAATAAATTCGTAGAAATTGATATCAGGTGCAAAAGTCATCCCTTTCCGATTCCATGCCTGACAGGTCATATTCCCACCCTCTGTGCAGCCAACCCCTTCCAATGGAGTCATCCCCCAATAATAAGCAACTTTGTCTTTGTAAATATCTGTATCCATCCCGCCGGTCATAATTCCCTTCAGTTTCCATAGGTCTTTCGGCAGAACATTACGTTTGTTCAGTTTTGCTTTTATCATTCCTTTGATATAACGCGCCAAAATCTTAGGTTTTAACATCTTCAACGAGAATTTCCCGCTCGATCCCCCACCCTCGAACCGCTCTCCCATTTTTGTCAGAATGCTTGCCAGGCCATAGAAATAATCGATTCCCGTCTCCATTCCGAGAGAAAAACCTGCAGCAAGGCGCTGACCAAATTCCATTGTTTCTGCTTCCTCCAATGTTGGAATAAAACGGACATCTAAGAGATCATCAGTCGCAAGGCTGACATAGCTTGAAAAATACGGTCGCGGTGCGGTAGCAAGAAGGATGATATCTCCAGTCTCGATGCTTACTTCGCCTTTTTGCGAGCATGACGCAAAGATCATCGCCGTCAGGACAACTTCACCAATCTTCCTGTACATCTCATCAGTATAAGGAACCCACTTGCAAGGATATTCACCTGATTTTCCGGATGTGCGCGCCCAACGATAATTTGCTTTTGGTAAATCATCCTCCTTGCAATCCATCAAAAAATCAACATATGCGCCATATTTTGTTAGCGGTACAACCTTGCGAAATTCTTCCATTGATTTCGGAGGGTGTTTTCCAAGAAAATGGTTGCCCAGGTTAGACCCGGCTAATGTATTAATTTGCTCGATCAATAAGCGCTCTTGAATTTGCATATAATCAGGCAATGAAAGATCAAGAAATCCACAATACTTTTCCCAAATTTGCCTCTTATCCCCGTTTCGAATTAATTCTGAAGTGTATGTCATGCTTTATTCCTCCAATTTTTTTGTTGCTTCAATAATGACTGGGTTTGGTGTCCAAAACCTTGATGATTTCACTTCGCGGATTGAGATATTCTCAAATCCTTTCGCGCTTATCCGGTCATGCCACTCTTGTGTGGTCATTACGTTTGCGACGGCTTCCGATTCAGAACGCGCCCTGGAATAATTTTCCGTGAATAGGAAATAAATAAAAGCGAAAAGTTTGATGATGAGTCGGATAATACCGATCCTCCACCTGGATGATCCTCCAACATCTCCAATATAGAATTTTCCACCAGGTGCCAAAGCGATTTGGATCTCAGCTAGTAATTGATCCACCGACATATGATGCGTAGCCAAACAACATACTGCAATTTCAAAACAATTATTCTTAAAAGGCATCTCATGGGCGGAAGCGCACACAAAATCAACGAATTTCGCTCGCGGCAGGTCTGCTGATAAACGCCTCGCATTTTTCAACATTTCCAGCGTGATATCGAGCCCAGTTATCCTCGAGAAATCAACGCCATCTTTGAGAAAACTTCGCGGGATAAATGCTGTTCCTGTGGCAATATCCAATATTTTTACTGATGCATCCGTTGCTATATCGCCCAAAACTTCCTGGATAAAGCTGTAGTAGTCGATACCCCAAAAACGGGTCAATTCGCTATTCATTAAATCTTCATAGCGCGTTGCCATTTCACTAAATGTCTTAATGATGTGTTCTTGTTCGGTCAATGTACAATGCCTTAAACTTAAAAAAATGTCCGCCCTCCGAACATAGCTATTATATCCGATTTATTATTCTAGAGATTTTTTCGGGAAAAATTATTCATACAAAAGGCGCAATATATAAAAGTAGGAAGATAATCGATTAAGAACCATTAGAATTTGATCATCAAAGTTTTCTTTTTGATTAGATACATCAACTGCAATCCGCTCAGTACGCCTGCTGACGGTTCTGCAAATATCAAAAATCGCACCAATCTCATTGTCGCCAGGAAAAGTGAATTCTTTTGGATTAAATATTTCCTTACTATAAAGCAGAATTTTCGCCTCAAGCCAATCTAATAAATTCGTGGTGTTAAAGTCAAAAAGAGATTGGCTCGATGCACCAGCTATCATTCCCATCAATTTTGAAAGAGAGGTCTGAAGAAAATAAAGGTCACTATGCAAGTTATCTTCATCGATTTTACTTCTTACCAGGCCAATAAATGAATTAAGTTCATCTATGCTTCCAAGCAGATCAAGAATGGGGTCATTTTTTTTGACCCTGGATCCATCGAATAAAGATGTTTCGCCTGAGTCCCCTTTTCCGGTAAAATACCACATTTATTCACTACCTGCTTCACTACCGGTTTGCGCAATAATAAACCATTCCGTGACATTCCAAAACCGGTCACCGGTATCATACATAGCGCCCAACCTGATTCCTTGAATACTGCTATCAACAGCAAATGAATAAACAGGGAAGAATAGTGGGAGAGCGGGCATTTCGTCAGAAAAAATGACCTGGAAATTTCGATATAGTTTCGCCCGCTCCTCAACATCTCGAATAACACGTGCTTCTTCTAAATATTGACTGGCGACCCGATTTTCCCATTGGGAATAATTTTGCCCACCGGTTTGTTGGGATTGATCCCAAAACGGATATGGGTCTGGATCAGGTGATCGATAATAATTGATATCTACTAAAGCGGCTTCGTAAGTTAAAGGCTGAAGGTGGTCCAATAACAACTCTTGATAGGTAACAGGGATTAGCGTCACCTCTACACCGATTTTTTTCCAATCAGATTGAATAGCTGTCGCTAATGCAGAATGATATGAATCTTCCGGATGAACCATCGAAAAGGAAAGCCTGACGCCATCTCGCACACGAGCCGCCTCACCACCCTCTTGATCGCTCACAAAACCAATTTCTCGCAGTAACGCAACTGCTCTCTGATTATCCTGATCGATACGTTGGTTGCCTTCAAAATTTGCCCAGGAATTTCTTAATATTGGCACATCCGCGATAACGCCTTGTCCTTTATAGACATTTTTCAAGATCCCTTTACGATCGATGGCATAAAGCAAGGATTTTCTTAGTTCTTTTTCTTGAAAAAAACGAACATTGTTATTGTTCAGATTAAATAAAATCATCGATATTTCAGGTTCAATTATTGAGTACACAGACAGGTCGTCATTGTTTAGTGCATCAGTTAGAACGACACCGGATACATTACTAACACCCTGAACTCCACCATTCAGGTAAGCGTTATAACCCGCTTCCTGCGTCGGATAATACCTGAAAACGATTTCTTCCAAAAATGCAGGTCCTTCGTAGAAGTTTTCATTAACTCTAAGAACAACACCCTTTATTTCACCCGCTTCAGTGATAGCTCCATCAAATTGATATGGTCCGCTTCCGATTGGGTTCAAATTAAACTCAGAGGTGACCATCTCATCATAAGTCATTCCTGAAAGAATGTGCTTTGGTAGTATGCCGAAATTAAGAAAATCAATAAACGGGGTGAATGGTTCCTGCAATCTGAACTGCAATTGCTTTTCTTCCAGAGCTATCACATCCACCTGTTGCCAAAAATCTTTGAGATCTTCGGGATAAACAGATGAAGGATCACGCATAAGGTCAATGGTAAAAACAATATCCTCAGCAATCACAGGCGCACCATCATGCCAGAATGCGTTTTCTTTTAATGCAAAATTGTATGTGAGGCCATCAAATGAGATACCCCATTCTGCAGCAAGGTCTGCTTTGGGAAGCCCCTTCTCATCATATTTAATCAGACTGGAATAAATCAAACGGTTGACGTCTCTGTCAGCCGGGTTGTAATAATCCAATACCGGATTCAAACGCTGAAAATTACCGATCAATGCTTCTGCATATGAACCACCGCGGGCAGGAACAGGAGATACAAGCCTGAAACCTGTCTGCTCACTTAATAAAAGTAAACCAACAATCAGACCAGTTATAAAAATAATGATGATCTGCCAGCGAAATTGCTTCATAGTGAGAAATATTTTACATTAAAAAGGGCTTAATTCTGAAAATGAACAAGCCCTGCACTTCGGTAAACAAATAGGTTATCGGCTGAAAATGATCGTGGCTAAAACCAGTCCGACAAATACAATAGAGAGAATGATGGTGGCCTTGAAAAGAAGCTTTTCAACCCCACGGCGAGCACTATAAACTCCACCGGCATCCTGTCCTGTTAAACCACCTAAACCAACGCCTTTGCTTTGTAATACAACACTAATGATTAAGGCGATGGAAGTTATAATCAATGCGATTTGAAAATATGTAACCAAATTTCTGCCTCCGACTTGTAGTAAGGAAGATTATACCTTAGATACCTAATAGGTCAAACAAATGGAAGAAATAAAAACTAACATACATATACATACACGGTATTCTGATGGCAGCAAAAACCACACCGAAATCATGCGCGATGCAGTCCAGTCCGGATTAGATGCGATTATTTTTACTGATCACAACGTGTACCTAGAGGGAATCGAAGGATACCATCAATTTGAAGGAAGGAAAATTATGGTGATCATGGGCCAAGAAATTCATGATCCAAATGCGACTCCTCAAAAAAATCATCTGCTCTCCCTGGGTGGGGAGAAAGATCTTTCACATTTTGCAGATAATCGCAATAAATTGATTAGAGAAATACACACCCAACAAGGTGCTGCCTTTCTGGCACATCCTTATGATCCTGCCCTTCCTGGTTTTAATGAGCCTGACATTTCATGGGAAGACTGGACCGTAAAGGATTTTGATGGGATTGAATTATGGAATGGGTTCAGTGAATTAAAAGTCCGTGTGCGAACAAAAATTGCCCCTTACTTTTATGCATTCTTTCCAAAATATTTGCCAGTATCGCCTCCTGAACAGACGGTTAATATTTGGGATGATATGCATAGGAAAGGGAAACATGTATCAGCGATTGCAGGTTCTGATGCTCACGCAATCACATTCTCTGCCGGTCCGCTAAAACGCGTGATTTTTCCTTATCAATATCATTTTTCAGCCATCAATAACCACCTCAAGATAAAAGGAGGATTGAATGGTGATTTTGAAGAAGATAAAAAACGATTGATTTCCGCTCTTATAAAAGGTCGCAATTTCCTGGCAAATGGCCTCATCGCTGACGCGGCTGGTTTTCAGTTTGAAATAAGAGTCAATTCCAGGAAGCAACTTGAAATGGGAGATGCTGAAAATTTTTCGGAAGATTTACTTGCACATGTTCAACTGCCAAAAAAAGCAATGGTCAGGTTAATGAAAGATGGTCAGAGCATCAAATTGGCAAATGGAGTAAAAACATTAGATTTTCCGATTTCCTCTCGCGGCGTCTATCGCGTCGAAGTTTATCGGAAATCGAGAGGAATAATGAGAGCATGGATTTTTAGTAATCCGATCTATATCGAGTAAACCGCTACCCTTTCACAACAGCGATGGGGGACAGCTTGGCAACTTTTTTTGCAATGCCGACGCTGTCAATAATATCAACCACATCACTCACCTCTTTATATGCCTGCGGAGCCTCCTCAGAAAGCAATTGCTTTGATCCAGATAAAACAAGAATTCCCTTTTCCCTCATCTGATCAAGAACCTGTTCAGAATCAATCTTTTTCCTCGCCTTCGATCGGCTGAGGACGCGACCAGCGCCATGACAACAAGAGTTGAGAGATTTTTCTGCGGCAAGATTTGTCCCGGATAGAATCCAGGAACTCGTTCCCATACTCCCTGGCACAAGAACTGGCTGACCGGTGTCTTTATAGGCATCCGGCAAACTTGCATTTCCAGGCCCAAGTGACCGCGTTGCTCCTTTTCTGTGAATGAATACTTCCTGCGCCTTTCCCTCTACAATAAATGACTCAATTTTCCCTATATTATGTGCAAGATCGTAAACCGTAATCAGTTCTGAAGGTATAACATGTTTATCTAGATTAGAATAAAAAGATTCTCGAACTGCAAATGCAAGAAGCTGGCGATTCACAAATGCAAAATTGGCAGCGGCTTGCATTGATGAAAGATATTTCTTTCCTAGATTCGAATCGAGAGGTGCGTATGCTAATTCACGGTCGGGTAGGCAATATTTGTTCGTATTTGCGTTGTCATTGAACATTCGGACAAAGTCAGTGCAAACTTGATGACCAAATCCTCTTGATCCGGAATGGATTTGAATCGCGATATTGCCTTCATTAAGCCCAAACGTACGAGCAGCTTCCTTATCAACTACGCTTTCAATGATATCGATCTCGATAAAATGGTTTCCGGCTCCCAGTGAACCCAGCTGGGGTTTTCCACGATCAAACGCCTTTTTACTGATACCCTCTAAACCTTCGGGGCTTATCATTCCTTGATCTTCAATTGCGAAATGCTCATTGTCCCCCATTAAAGCGTTCTTTCTGGCCCATTTCACACCTTTTAAGCATACCTCTTCCAAATCCTTTTTAGATATATTAAATCGCCCGCCCTTTCCAACTCCGCTAGGACAGGCTGCATTTATTTCTATCAAAATTTTTTCTAAAAAAGGCGCTATTGCATCATAATTAATTTCCGATGATAGCAACCGAACACCACAATTGATGTCGTAACCGATCGCGCCCGGCACAATCACACCATTTTCAACGGATGTCGCCGCCACTCCCCCAATCGGAAAGCCATAACCTTGATGCATATCTGGCATTACACAAACCTTTTCAACAACGCCTGGCAAGCATGCAGCATGTATAGCTTGTTCAATCGACCGGTCTTGGAGACAATCTTTCAACATCTTTTCATTGGCAAACAGAATAACAGGTACATTCATTTTCGGATAGAAATGCTTATCTATCTTCCATTCAAATTGTCCTATTTGTGCAAAATCTGAAAATGAAATATGCATCCTTATCCTTTCTATACATCAAATACGATCATAGTCGAATACATGCCTTGATGTTCAATAATATCCATCATGTTATACGTCACAGCTTTCACTTCACTCCCGTATTTACTACATCGAAAAAGATCATAGGTTAGCTCTAGCTGCCCTTTGCCAATCTTTAGTTGATCACACACCAACCAGGTTTCTTTTTCTAGTAATACAAGAGTTTCATTGAGAAAAGCAACCAATAATGATTCATAAGAATTTGCATAAATCGCCATTTTCGATTGGCGTTTAATGACTTCATGTCGTTGCACACAAATGATATGTTCTAACCCTTTTAATGATTGAATAAAAAGCGACTCGATACACTCCCCTGTGACAGCGATAGCAACATCTGCTGTATGATTGACTTCATAAAAGCCAGTTGTCTCCGGAAATAAATTCATCCTCTATAATTATAAGGTCATGAGATACACGCTGGTCAATATCGAAAAAAAAATTAGCGATTTCTTTGAAGATCATATTCAGTTATCAAACCGTAAAAGTGTAATAACTGATCTGATAACGTTGCTGTTTACGGCAATCGATGAGGGAATACTTGATATCAATGAAAAAAGAATCGCCCCAAATATCTTTACCATCATAATTGACGAACAACTTAAGGCTGATTTTTCTGCATTTGGGAATTGGTTAAAAGATCTTCAAGGTTTACTTGAAGAAGTGATCAGTGAGAACGATTTTGTTAGGCAAGGACCACTTACTATCCAAATTAAATGGGTAGAAAATCAACTAAAACCGATCTCAGTTGTTGCAAATCACACAAATGCTGTTTCTGGACATACAATACAACTAAACAGAAAAGTAGAAGTTAGCGATAATATGGGGACGGACTTAAAAGCAATGTTACTTTTTACTGATGGTGAAAAGTATCAATTGAATGAAGGGCTCACTACTATCGGAAGAGGAATAGAAAATCATCTCACAATCGATAATTTGCTTTTATCAAGGCATCACGCACGCATCACAATTCAAAACAATCAAACAATCATCACTGACCTAAACTCAATCAATGGCACCTTTGTAAATGGGAATAAAATTGAGAAGCATATATTGTTATCAGGCGACGTGCTTACACTGGGTGATATATCCATGATATACATCACCGATGATGAGAGTGAAAATAATTCGCCAACAACAAGAAAAATCGAATTAGAGTAAATACAATGAGTGCAGAAATTGTTCTGGTTATCAGGTTACTGATTACAATCTTCATTTATATCTTTTTGACCTTGACTTTAAGGTCACTTTGGCAAACCACTTTTCCAGATCAAAAAAGAAACAAGGAAATACCCTCGGAATTAACTTTGACCAATATTGAAAATAATGAATCACACTCATTTTCTTCCCCCGAGATATACATCGGACGTGATGAGAATGCTAATTTCAAGATTGTTGATGAGGCAGCATCAAATTTACATGCCCGCATTTTTTTCAAAGAAAATCAGTGGTGGATAGAAGATCTTAATTCAACAAATGGTACTCTTCTTAACCAGGAAAAATTAGTTGCGCCAGAAATCATTGCGTCAGATGATTATATTCAATGTGGCGAAACAAGGATCAGGATTAAATTTCGATCAGCTTCATTAGATAATATCAACAGTGCTACCAAGATATGGAGATAAGCATGAAAGATCGATTGCTTTTAGGAATTATCGGCGGGTCAGGCTTGTATGATTTTCCCGGTTTAGAAAATAGAAATTCGTTCGAAATAGATACCCCTTTCGGCAAGCCAAGTTCACCAATTATCACTGGTGCATTGAACGGTAAAAGAATTGCTTTCCTTGCCAGGCATGGAATCGGGCACATCCTTTCCCCATCAGAAGTCAATTACCGGGCCAACATTTATGCGCTGAAATCTTTGGGAGTTTCACGCCTTCTTAGTGTATCTGCATGCGGCTCTTTGCATGAAGATTTCGCACCCGGTGAGATTATTATTCCAGACCAAATATTTGACCATACCCACAAACGAGCCAGGACCTTTTTTGAGGATGGCGTGGTCGCTCATATCGGTGTCCCAAACCCGTTTTGCCCAAAATTGTCTCAAAAGGTTTTTTCTTCTCTAAAAAAAGTAAAAGCAGCTACCCATCTAGGCGGCACCTTTATTACAATCGAGGGACCAAGATTCTCAACAATAGCCGAATCCAACGTATTTCGGTCCTGGGGGATGTCTATCATCGGAATGACCGCGTGCCCTGAAATATTCCTAGCGCGAGAAGCAGAGATGTGCTATGTAACCATGGCACATGTAACGGATTATGACGTGTGGCACTCATCAGAAGAGCCGGTATCAGTCGAGATGGTTATTAAAACTCTGCAAAACAATACGACTACTGCTCAAAATGCGATCAGAATATTGCTGCAGGATCTGGAGGATGAAGAAATTTGTGAGTGCCATACTTGCCTAAAAGACGCAATAATGACCCGGGCTGATTTGATTCCCGAGAAAGAAAAATCACGCCTTGATCCACTAATAAAAAAATATCTCTAAATGTTTAATCGACTTTTTAATTCCATAGGTCAGCGAGAAAGAAAAATTCTCGCCCTTCCAATTATCATCATATTACTTCTATCCATAACTCTCACGCTCTCCCCTGCAATCCGCTTCCGAAGCTGGGCGGTAAGCTTGAGATGGGTTCATTGGATTGGTTTTATTGTTTGGATAACTGCATACTGTTTTATAGCATCTATCATCATTAAAAAAAGATTAAATACGGATTTCATTATTTATGCATCCATTCAACTAATCACTGGAATTGGATTGATCATTATTTGGCGTTTGAATACCTTCTTCGGATTTCGGCAATCGCTTTGGCTTCTATTTTGTTCAGCCCTATCCGGTGTATTAATCAAAAATGAGCAAATCCTTGAGACATTCAAAAAATTTAAGTATCTATTATTTATTTCTGGATTAGGGCTGATTGTATTGACTTTCTTTTTTGGAACATATCCTGGCGGAAATGGGCCAAACTTATGGTTAGAACTGCGAGGAATCTTTTTTCAGCCATCAGAATTATTAAAAATCATCCTCATCATTTACCTTGCTGCTTATTTTTCCGATAAACCGATTATTCGTTCAAATTATCTTCAATTCGTCTTGCCTACTGCGCTTCTTGCCTGTGCGTCAATCGCGCTACTGGTTTTCCAACGTGATTTCGGAACCGCATTGATTTTTATCTCAATTTACGTATTGATTCTTTTTTCGGTATACGGTAAACGCCGAATACTTTTATTTAGTTTTTGTCTATTATTAATCATTACAGTCACAGGTTATTTCGCGATTGATCTGATCAGAATCCGGTTTAACGCGTGGGTTTTTCCATGGGGTGATCCACAGGCAGGATCGTATCAAATCATTCAATCTATCATCGCCATCGCCGCTGGTGGACTGCTTGGGACAGGTGTTGGATTAGGATATCCGAATCTTGTTCCCCTTTCTCATTCGGATTTTGTGTTCTCCGCAATTTCTGAAGAACTGGGTCTTACTGGTGCATTGGGATTTCTTTTACTAATGGCTGTGATTCTATTTAAGGGGATATCCATCTCGCTGAAAGCAAAAAACCGTTTTCATCGCTTTTTAGCGATCGGAATAATCAGTTATTTGATCACACAATCGATTTTGATCATTGGCGGTAATATCAGAATGCTACCCATTACTGGGGTCACTTTACCTTTCGTCTCCTATGGAGGTTCTTCTCTTCTGGTTTCATACCTTGGTTTCGCTATCCTCTTGATCATTGATGTAAACCAGATCCCCGGAACACCAAAAGACAGAAATCAATATAAGACAGTCGCTGGATTTTTTACAATTTGCATTTTCGCTATCGCTTTGACACTCGGTTGGTGGAGCATCATTCACGCAAATGATCTCCAGCTTCGCGTCGATAATACAAGAAACATCATTGCCAATTTATACGTGAAACGGGGAGAAATCCTCGATCGAAATAATGTGATTCTCGCTCAATCAATTGGTCAACCTGGTGAAATCCAGAGACAGTACACATATCCCCCGCTTAGTAATACAATCGGATTTTCCCATCAGAAGTTTGGTTTGTCAGGTATCGAAAGCCGCTATGGTCCATACTTAAGAGGGCATAAAGGATATCCATCACAGGACATTTGGCTTTCATATCTTCTTTACGATCAACCACCAGAGGGGCGTTCAGTCCGGTTAACCATCGATGCGGTTTTACAGCAGAAGAGTGACCAACTGTTACACGGATTGACAGGTGGAATGGTCCTTCTGGATGCCAATAGCGGCGAAATACTATCTATTTCTACATCACCTTTTTTCAATGCGAATGAACTTGATGAACATTTACAGGAGTGGAGAGATGACCCATCTTCGCCATTGCTAAACAGAGTAACACAGAGCGCTTATCCGGTAGGTGGATTATTAACTCCTATGTTATTAACTTATGAAGAAACCACGGATCACCTTCAGGTGCTACAATATTTAAACAACAGCTATGATCGCTTTGACCCAAATTGCGCAAACAATGCAGCAGCGATCAATGAAACCCTCAATAAAGGGTGCATCAGTTCCGCCCTTAACCTTGCGGGTGATACTTCTCCATCTTCATTTCTAATTTCCCCTCCTCTTTCTTTGCTATTAACACAGCCAGATATTGGTTTGTCCACCAACCCCGGGATAAAAGTAAATATTGATCAGGATTGGTTAGATTTGTTTTTCGGTAAAGAAATGCTTCGTAGCAATCCACTACAAATTGCATCTCTATTTATGCCATTGAGCAACCGCGGGCTTTATATCAGTCCATCGATTGTTTCAGCGATCAACACCTCCACTGCTGGCTGGGTGTTTATTTCTGACCCCACCTTAACCCAGGTGTTTTCAATTGATATCGCAGATAAAATTTCATCCATGCTTGATCAGGGCGAAGAGGATTTTTGGGAAATATCAGCAATTACCCGAGATCGAAATAATACATATGCCTGGTACGTTGGCGGGACATTAAATTCACAAAACAAAAACAAAAATTATTTACTTACACTTGCCTTGGAAGGTGAATCACGTGATAAGGTGATTGAAGTCGGTCGTCAACTCTTGCAATATTTGGAAGATAATTAAAAGCTAACTAAATTAATTTTCTGAATTTTCGTTTCCCGACCTGCAACACGCCTGGTGTCAATTCCATACTCCAATCCGTGATCGTTTTCCCATCCAGTTTGACTGCATTTTGTTTAATCATCCGGCGTGCCTCAGAATTACTGTCGACCAGACCAGATTCAACCAGAACATCCAGACATTGTGCGTTCACTGGGAGTTTGAATTCTGTAAGACTTTCAGGGATCTCTTTTTTCTGAAATTTCAAAATGAAATCATCTTTCGCTTCTTGCGCGTTTTCATCCCCGTAAAACGCACTCGTCACCTCAAACGCTAATGCCATCTTTGCGTCTCGAGGATGCATTTCTCCATTTTTTAATTGGTACTCTATTGTTTCAATTTTTTCTGGTGACCAACGTGTAACAAGCCGCATGTAAATAGACATACCTTCATCCGGAATGCTCATTATCTTTCCAAATAAATCATTTGGTGTCGTCGTGATCGGCACATGATTACCCATTGATTTGCTCATTTTTTCTGACCCGTCAGTGCCCGGCAGGATGCCAAGACATATTGCAATGTTGGGTTGTGAACCCAATGCTGTCATAATCTTCCTGGAAGCTGTGACGATATTGAAGAATTGGTCAGTACCGCCGACCTGAACATCGGCTTTCAAACTAAAAGCATCATAACCCTGCATAACAGCATAGAGTGTTTCATGCAGATAGATTGGTTCATTCTTATCCCAGCGCAGTCGAAATTTTTCTCTACTAAGGAACTGCTGGACAGTAAAATTTTGAGCCAACCTGATAATTTCTGCAAAATTCAGTTTGGATAACCACTCAGAATTATAGCGAATGATCGTTTTCTCCCTATCAAGGATCCTGAAGGCCTGTTCTGCATAGGTTTGCGCATTCTCCTCGATCTCCTTTGTTGTGAGAATCGGTCTCGTCACATCTTTATCGGAAGGATCGCCAATCAAAGCTGTATAATCCCCTATTAAAAAAGTGACTTCATGGCCAAAATCTTGGAATTGGCTTAGTTTCCGCATAGTGACAGTATGGCCAAGATGCAGGTCTGCTTTAGTTGGGTCATAACCACAATAAATTTTGAGGGGTCTTCTTTCCTTACCCGCTTGCTCAAGCCTTTCAATCAGCTCGGCATGCATTGTTTCTTTGATTTTTTCGTCCCCGTATTCTGTTCCTTGCATGAGAACAGCAGCCTGATCATGAAAATTCACACTTCCTCCAAACATTTTGTTGGCTGATTATACCAATTAATTATTCACAAATTCTCACATGCTATAATCAGCGGATGGTTGTTATGGAACCAGTTTTAGTCCTCAATGCCAATTTTGAACCGCTCAACACCTGCGATATTAGGCGTGCGATTGGTCTAATCATTCTTAGTAAAGCATCTCTGGTTGAAAATGGCCGCGGTGTGATTCAGACAGTAGATTGCGAATATCCCCGGCCCTCTATCATCCGTCTTGAAAAAATGGTGAGACGCCCCAGACCGCAGGTCAAACTGACCCGCCGAGAAGTATTTCGCCGAGATCAATTTACCTGCCAATATTGTGGAAGAGAAAACCATCATTTGACCATTGATCATATCCTTCCGCGCCATTTAGGCGGGAATCAATCATGGGAAAACATAGTCACCGCTTGTGCGGCATGTAATCACAAAAAAGGGGGGAGAACTCTCCAAGAGAGTGGGATGCAATTACGAAAACAGCCAATATCTCCACCGGATTCAGCCATTTATCTTTACCAAAACTTTTTAAGTGATAATAAGGAGTGGAGAAAATTCCTTGAGGGTTGGTAAAAAATAAGCCCGGATTTTGTATAAGTCCGGGCCTATTTCTTTTTTTAAATACTAATCTTCGCTTCGCTCCGCAAGGTGGCGGTCAATCATTAATAAGGAATTTCCTTGCGCTCCGCCGATTTTCAACATCTCCAAAATTGCGATAGCGTTCGCTTCCTCTTCAACCTGTTCGTTCACAAACCATTGCAGAAACATTTGTGTGGGGTAATCGTTTACTTCAACAGCCATTTTATACAGCAAATGAATGCGGCTTGTCACATATTTCTCGTGTTCAAGAACTTGCTCAAACACCTTGATCGGATCACCGAATGTCGTATCTGGTTTCTCGATAGTTTCGAGCTCTACGCGCTCACCAATTTCATTGAGAAATCCAAAAAATTTCATCCCATGTTCCAATTCTTCCTCCGCCTGCATTGTCATCCAATGAGCGAAACCAGGCAGATTTGCTGTTTCAAAATGTGCTGCCATCGCTAAATATAAATAGCCGGAAAACATTTCTTTATTGATTTGAACATTCATTTCACCTAACAATTTTTTATCCATTTTAACCTCCATTTTTTTCTCAATCTTAGTATATTGTTGATAGTTTGTATATCAATCTTTTGTTAGATCTTCGCCCGTTCATCATCGTCTTGCTTCTTTCTCCTAATAATAACCAACACAAAGCTGACAATCGCTACAAAAGCCATTGTTATCTGATTTGCATTAAAGTTTGAAATAAAAGATGCATCCAAACGGATAAATTCCAGCAGAAATCTACCGACGGCATAGATGATCAAATAGATCAAAAATAATTCTCCCTTTCGTTCTCTCTGATTTTCATTTTTAGAAAGGGTTGCCAAAATAAAGAAATTAAGAAGATTCCAAATCGATTCATATAGAAACATGGGGTGAAAATGCGTGAAACTTTCATACCCTTGTAGCCGATGGGAAGGTTCAATGAATATCCCCCAGGGAAGATCCGTCGGCGGACCATATAATTCTTGATTTACAAAATTTCCCCACCTGCCTATGGCTTGCGCAATCGCCAAACCCGGCGCGATGATATCTGCCCAAACAAAAAAGTCAAACTTTTTCTTTTTACTATAAATCCACAACCCAAATGCGCCGCCAATAACAGCGCCAGGAATTCCCAAACCGCCATTACGAATATTGAAAATCTCTATTGGATGATTGAAGTAATAAGATGCATCTACCCCGAGAGATTTCGATGGCGTGAGCACATGCCAAATCCTAGCTCCAATAATACCAGCGATCAATAACCAGGGAAGCATATCCCATATAAGTTCTCTCTCTTGCCCATAAGTGCTCGCTCTGCGGGCGGAAATGAAAACTGCGACTAGCACCCCAAGCATGATAATGATGCCATAAAAATAAACCTTAAAAGTTCCAATAAAAAAACCGTCAATCATTTCTCTTCATTTACCTTTCTGCTTAATAAACTCCTGGCAATCAAAAACCTTTGAACTGCCGTGATGTTTGCAAATATCGCAATTGCAATCAAACCATATATTGGCTTCTTTATCAACAAACTAACGATAAGGACCAATAACCTTTCAACCCGAGTAAATAATCCGTCCTTAATATTAATCCCAAGACTGTCGCCTTTGGCGCGAATATATGAAACTAATATACTCCCGCCAAATGCAATGAATGTGACCAAAACTGAAAAGTTATCATTCTTTTCTAAAAAGTAAAAAACTAATCCAAAAAACAAAACATATTCTGAATATCGATCAAGCGTAGAATCGAGAAAAGAACCAAATTTGGAAGCGCCCGCACCTTCCTTTGCAACCGTGCCATCAAATGCATCCAAAAGACAACTTAGGCCAGCGATAATTCCTGCTGCCAATAAGCTCCCCTTTAAAATGAATACTGTTGCGATGATATTCCCAATAAATCCAATCACCGTGACGGAATTAGCTGTTAAGCCAAGTTGTATGAGAAACCTGGCAATACTCTTGATCAAAATAGCAAATAGTTTTCTTAATACGTCCGTGAATGTCATGTTTCCAAGCTATCCTGATCTTATAAGTAATTATTCTAAATCTAAGTCACCTTCATCGTTGTCCCCATCAAATAAGACATCACGAACCCTGCCGCCGGTTTCCTGTGGCCCGACAACGCCAGCATCTTCCAGCTCATCCATTAATCGCGCAGCCCTGGGAAACCCGATTCGCAACTTGCGCTGCAACCGCGATGTTGAAGCATATCCATCTTCACGGACCAGCTTAACAGCATCCAAAAAAAGATCATCTTCATCGGAAGATTGCGCATCAACCATACTCTCCCAAGGTGCCAATTGATCTAATATACTTACTTCTCCCGTTTCCTGCGATTGCCAATAATTAATGATATTCTCAATTTCCTTGTCATCAACAATCACACATTGTGCGCGACGCAATCCGGCACTTTCAGGATCAAGGAACAACATATCCCCTTTACCCATCAATGATTCAGCACCATTCGTATCCAGAATCACCCGTGAATCGACAGACGACGCCATCATGAAAGAAATCCGTGCCGGGAAGTTCGCTTTGATCAACCCCGTAACAATATCTGTGCTCGGGCGCTGGGTGGCAACGATCAGATGAATGCCAACCGCTCTTGCCATCTGAGCCAGGCGAACTAGGTAAGATTCCGTCTTTTCAGATTCATTAAGCATAAGGTCAGCCAATTCATCAATTACTATGACCACCTTCGGTAAACGTCTCTCACCTCTTCTCAGCATTTTCAAGTTATACACATCCAAATCCCGTGCATTGACTTGTTCCAACTTCTTATATCGCTCTTCCATTTCTTTGATCGCCCATGCAAGCACCGCCAGCATTCGGTCAATTTGTGTTTCAACCCTTCCCATTAAATGTGGAAGCCCGTTAAAACGAATCAATTCCACCATTTTTGGATCAAGAATGGCGAGATTGAGTTCATCAGGTGAATTATTCATTGCCAGGCAAGCAATCAAGGAGGTAATACAAACAGATTTTCCGGAACCAGTGGTGCCAGCCACTAATAAGTGTGGCATTTTAACCAGATCTGCTGTTACCGGTGTTCCTGAAACATCTAAACCCAATGCCAGACTTAACCTCGATTGAAGTTTTCTGAACGCTTCGGATTTCAATATCTGTTTCAATCGCACGAGAACACTATTGGTATTTGGAATTTCGATTCCAACAAATGCGTGGCCTGGAATCGGCGCCTCAATTCGTAGCCGGTCAACAGAAAGAGCAAGAGTAATGTCCTTCTTCAACCCAACAATTTGTGATACCCTGACCTTTTTCTTAACAATACTTCCAGTTTCATCTACTTTCTCAATAAGTCCGGGTTCAATCGCATATTGGATTACTGTCGGGCCAACGCGGTAACCAGCAACACGCGCTGGAACACCAAATTCCTCCAGTGTCTTTTCAATTTGGATAGCTTTGGCATGGATATACGGCTCGTCATTGATGGTTGATGAACTATCCAACAATATATCGAGGGCCGGTAATTTTCCAGTAGATTTATTTGCTCTAATATTAGGCAAGAGACGATCCTCTTCGATTGGATCAGCCCTTTCATCTAATGAAATGCAGCTGCTTTCGCTAGAGTCGAGTTTTTGTGAAGAGCTACTGTCTGATATCATTTCAGTGAAAAATTTGTCCAGACTTGAACGCAACTTTTTGCGCAAATTGGATATCGAAAGAACGGCGGCTATGTTGATCCCATACAATAAGATATAAGATGGTATTTCGCCAATAAGGTTCGTAAAGGCCTTAGAAAAACCCCATCCAATAATGCCACCATCCAGGCCTCTGTTTGCCCGATCCACAGAATAACCCCCAATAGCAGAAAGAAGGGCACAAAACAAGAATAATTCCAACTCCAGCAACAATATCTTCCCATAATTAATCTTCGGGAATCTTTCAAAATGGCGCAAGATAATCATCAGCCCAATGTAAATAATAAAACAAGATAACAAGTAAATCCCCCACCCAAATCCTTTGCGTAACAATTCGACCCCACTGTCAACTAGTTTGCCAGAGGTTATTCCAAAAACACCTAACAAAATGATTACTCCAGCTGCTAATAACACGACTCCTGACAGGTCCTGTCCAAATCTTTTTATGACCTGTGATAATCGCTGCGTAAATGTTAATTGTATTGGCTGGCTATCGTGGTTATTCATAGAATTATGGCCACATCAGTAGAATTTATAATTTTTCAATTCCCTATTCTAATTGTAACCTCTGATGAATAACACATAAAATAATTCCCTCTTACATATTCTATTTCCACTCGGATTACGCTTCTTGTTCCATCAAAGATATCTGGTCCCCAACCGCTTTTATTGCGATTCGCTGCTTCCGATAAAAATCCGCTTCAGATACAGCTAATTTTCGACACAGATCGCGGACCTTCCACCCTTGAATAAACTTTAAATCGAGGATATTAAACAACAACCATTCATTGGTGTATTGCCTATCGCCATTTGGTTTCAATCGATCAATGGCATCATGCATGACCGCTCTTAACGCACTAATCGCCGGTTCACCATTCTTGCTGATTCTCTGCTGCACAACCCTGAGTTGCACTAATGGGTTCTGCGATAATTGTGGACCACCGAAAAAATGGCTTAAGGCATCTTTAATATATTTCTCAAATTTTTCTGATTCTGGAATTAAATCACTATCAATAATCTTAGTTTGATTAAACCGGGATGCGGCCAGTAAACTTTGAATGGCAGTCAACTGCGGGGTAAACACATCCAGTGAATCAAGGATTGCTTCTTGTTGTTGTCGGTCATAAAGTGCGGTGGCTGCCCTGTTGATGAGTGTCTTAATTCTATCTAGCGTTTCCTCATCAAAATCATCGTTTTTGAAGGATGAAAAGTAGATAAAACCTACAGTTTCTTGATGATCCCCGACTTGCTGAACGATCGGGAACACCTGGTCACCTTGGGTTGAATAGTAATCCGGGATCGGTTTTTTATCAGGGATGGAATCAATCAGTTCGTGAATATCGAAGTTGGGTTCATTTGAACCAAAACCGATCTTTACAAGCGGGGATTCATCATTTTGGTTTAAGCTAAAAAGGGCAGCATTTTTTACCTGAAGAAGGTCACAAAAAGAAGCAACGATTAATTCGAGAAATTGCTGAAGATCATTTTTTGTTAAAAGACGGTTCTCAAGCTGTCGGATCTTTTCTAATTCAGCTTTTTCCACCCCTGAAAATAATAAACGCTCCCAATAAGGCGCAAAGATGGTAATTGAGAATTCAAACACGACAATCGTCGCAACCATCCCTAATATTTGAATGGATGAAATATTTACATTTAACTGTGCACCGAGACGGGAGATGAGTGTAGTCACTCCTAACGTTAGAATTGCAGTGATAGGACCGCGCATTAACCATTTAAACAACCTGCTTTTTATCACCCGGTCTGGCCATGGTAAACCAAAAAAGGATACAGTATACGTCATCACAACTACAGAAATGGATATTACAAAATACGCGATAATCGAAATCATCCAAAATATGCTGGGAAAGGTCCAGATAATTTGCGACCCATATAGCAGATAAGGGAAAGAGCCTAACGCGGGACCGAACGCAGCGATTACAAGGTAGAACATCCTTCTTTTACTTCTATGGCTGGCGGTGCGATTGAGAGCGCGGATAAAGTTATACCAAACTGCTCCCATCACAAACACGAAGTAAATGCTGAACACATCAAACATTCGCGTTCTCTCAATATTCGGAACCGGAGAGTTATTGATGGCAATACTCAGAAATAATTTTCCGGTGAAATTTAAGTAAATAAACAATGCACTAATAATCAACGTGGCAACACCGAAAATTGTTCTCTTTCCCGCACTCGGTTTTCCGGTGATAGTTAATAGGGCGTTCGAGAAATAAAAATACGCAGAAGGAAGCAAGATTAATCCAATATACTGCATGCGCAATAAAAATATCAGGTCGATCGGCTGTGTCGTAGTTGTAAAGAAAGCATCTGTGCCAAGGATTAGAACAATACAAGCGAGAAGATAGGTATATGATCTTGTGACAATATCTTTTAACTTAAAAGTGATCACATAGATCAACAACGAAAATGCAGTGATTGCGCCACCAGCAGTTAATACATCACTGATCGTTTTTAACAAGAATACGGAATTATCCACGTGGCCTATTCCCCACATCACGCGTGAAATATAATGCAATATCACGGTTAATGAAGTAATTATCATTAAAACCAGAAAATTCAAAATTTAGTTTCTTTGCCAGCGAAATCGCCGGAAAATTCTTTGATGACATTTCTAAAACGAGCCGATTTATTTTACGTTCCTTAGCCCATGTGATCAACGCTTCAATCAGCTGTGATGCAATTCCCTTTCTTCTCCAGATTTCATCAACAACCAAATCTTTAACCCAAATAAGGTCCGGAGAAAAATATGAATTACTGGTGATGTATCCAACAGGCACCTGGTCAACACAACCAACAAAAATCGCAGAAAAATCACCCCATTTTTTTTCTAGCATTTCTGGTGAATGTGGGTAAATTACACGCATCTCACGTGGAAGCTGTGTCTGAATAAATCGCGTGACAATCTCTCCGTTATTTTCGCTATGTTGCATTTGCCATACATGAGATGTCTTCATTGAATGATCAAAATTGTTTATCACCTCGATATCAGGCCGTACCGCTTTACGAATCTGTAAACCTATCATTCTACGGCTCCCTCACGGTGATAACACTTTTACTTGAATTTCGCACGGTTGTAATAAATTATTCGCGTTATCTGAAATCACCAACCGCAAGTAATAATTTCCCGGTGTGATCTCTTCTGTGTTCCACACACCACCAAGAGGCCCTTCAATCACCGGTTTGTTGCCAGCCGAGATTGGTGTCCAAATTGAATCCGGCTGGTAACGATATTCATATTTATAAAAGCCCATATTTGGTACATTAACCGTCCCAATCAATTCTACTGATCCGGAAACCTCAGCATCATTTATTGGGTTTTTCCATTCCAGCACTTCTGGTATACAACCCGTGACCGCAATAGCTGTTTGTGTTGCAGATAAACCTTCTTCTTCACCGTCTTCTGGTATTAAACCCTCTATGACAGGCTCATTCGTAGTTAACATATCAACCGTTGGGGTTGGAAGTTGTACTATACCGGGATATTGGATGGAAGCAACTGAAACAAGAATAAAATTGGAAATTCCAAATAACGCAACTAGCGATAGCAGGGTTATTGAGGATCGCAGATTTTTTTGTGCGATTTCCTTTTCTAGACCAAAAGTGGCTTTACGCTTATTGATCAGTGCTCTGAACATTTTTTGCAAGTTAATCGCAAAAACCACCCCTAAAATGAGATAAATTCCCATTTCGTAATTAACTACGAATCGGATCAGATCTTCCACGATATTCTACTTTGACAGGTTGACCTATAAACGCTTGATAACACCGCGAATGATCGTGTCCATTTTTGGCACAAGTATCTTTCCCGCTTCTAACACTTCTTCATGTGTTGTTACGGTAGACCCATCAAGATTTGCCTTATTGCTTATGCCGGACATTCCTAATACTTTAATGCCGCCGTGATGGGCTGTGATGACTTCTGGAACAGTAGACATGCCAACGGCATCCACACCTATTCCTCGCAGGAATCGAAGATCAGCAGGAGATTCAAATGAAGGGCCAGCTAGGCAAATATAGACTCCTTCCTGTACATCAATTTTCTCTTCCTTTGCCACTGCTTTCGCAGCCTTCAGCAACTCGAGGTTATATTGCTGGCTCATATCGGGGAATCGCTCGCCAAACTCATCGATGTTAGGTCCACGCAATGGATTCAAGCCAGCCATGGCAATCAAGCTCACATGGTCGTTGATCAACATCACATCACCAGGTTCGTACGCAGGATTAACAGCGCCGGCAGCATTGGTAACCACCAGCATCTCTATTCCAAGCCGGATCATAACCCGAACCGGAAATGCTACGTGCGTCATTGGATATCCTTCATAATAATGGGCTCGTCCTTGCATGATCAAAACAGACTGGCCTTCTAAATCACCAATGACCAGGCGACCTTTATGACCAACAATTGTAGACTGTGGCCAATTTGGTATTTTGCTGTAATGAACATGGTCTGCCGGAGAAACGGATTCAGCCAATTCCCCCAAACCAGACCCAAGGATTAGTCCAATCTTCGGTTCGTGGTCGGTGAGTGATTTTATTGCATTTACTGCTTCATCGATCATTTCCATCGTAATAAACTCTGTCATTCTTCCTCCGGATTTTTCTAATCAATATAATAATTTTCATTATAACAAAAGGACATGATTGCAAGATTTAATTGCGTTGCTAAACCATTGCCTTTTTGATGATTGAAATCGATCTTTCCACATCATCATCACTAATCCAATAATGTAATACAAAACGAAAATGCCGCGGGCCGGATTGACCGATCAGCAAGTTTTCTTCTTTGCATTGTTGGATCAGTTTTTCAGGTGTCATCGAGTGGCCTTCAGCAATCTTCGTGTAAACCATATTCGACTGTGGTCGTCCCTTATCCAGAGTGAGCCCCCCTATGCTTTCCAGTCCTTTTGCCAGATTTATTGCTCTTCGATGATCATCAGCCAATCGTTGGGGCATCTTTTCGAGCGCGATGATCCCCGCTGCAGCAAGAATTCCTGCTTGCCGCATACCTCCACCCAATTGTTTTCGTATCTTTCTTGCGCGGGAAATGAAATCTTTCGAACCGCACAACATCGATCCGACGGGCGCGCATAAACCTTTGCTTAGGCAGAACATGACCGAATCTGCAGGCGCAACAAGTTCCTGAGCCGAATCATTCAGCGCTACAGCGGCATTAAATAACCGTGCACCATCAATATGTAATCTGATGTCGTGGGGTTGGATCATCGACACAACAGATTGGATGTATTCAGCGGGAATAGGAACACCGCCGCAAGCATTTTGTGTGTTTTCAAGAATAAATAATTTTGTTTTCGGATGGTGTATATCATCTTCGCGAATTGCATCGCGCAGGTCATCAATATCCATTGTGCCATCCGCTTTGCTTGGGACCAATTGAGGGAATACCCCTCCTAAGGCAGAAATACCCCCCACTTCATGCAAGAATGTGTGCCCTTGAGAACCCATGACCGCTTCATCTCCGCGTCCACAATGCGCCAATACAGCAATCAGATTACCCATCGTGCCTGAAACTGTGAATAGGGCTGCTTCTTTGCCAAGAATTTGGGCGGATATCTCCTCCAACTTATTGACAGTAGGATCCTCACCGTAAACATCATCGCCAACAACAGCTGATGCCATTGCTTCTCGCATCTCAGGTGTAGGAAGGGTAACTGTGTCTGATCGAAAATCAATGATTCCGTTCTCAAATGCCATGCACGACTCCTTATGATTCAAGAATTTTTAGAATTTGCTTTAATTCATCAGGCAATTCTGCTGTGAAAACTGTTTTTTCCGTATCTCCTGGAAGGTAAATCGCAAGAGTTTTTGCATGAAGAAATTGACGATTGATCGCAAGTGTTGGAGAAGCGAATCCATACATTGTATCTCCTGTTACGGGAGATCCGATCGATGCAAGATGGACTCTGATCTGGTGTGTTCGGCCAGTCAGGATGTTTACCTTAAGGAGACTATATCGTCCTAACTGCTTCATGGTGTGAAAAATGGTGATAGCCATTTTACCTTTATCTTCAGGGGCAATAGCCATTTTTTTCCTATTCTTCGGATCGCGATAAATTGGTGCTTCAATCTTTCCCGCCAGTGTAGGTGGATGCTTGTCAACCAGAGCTATATACTCTTTATCTGTTGCTCGATCTTTGAACTGTTTTTGGAACCAATGATGGGCAAGATCATTCTTCGCCACCAAAACCACACCAGATGTGTCCTTATCTAATCGATGAACAATACCGGGGCGCATCTTTCCTCCGATGCCAGCAATAAATGCATCATATCCTAAAGCAGCGTTGACAAGCGTACCAAAACGATGCCCGGCTGAAGGATGCATAACCATCCCGGCGGGTTTATTTATCACGATCACATCATCGTTTTCAAAAAGAATATCAAGTAAGATCGTCTCGGGTTCAATGGCAATTGGCTCCGCTTGAGGGATCTGAATATCAATCACCTGGCCTTTGTCAGTAAGCAAAAAACTGTTTTTATTAACTACTTCATTTCCGACCGTGATTCTCCCGGTTTCAATCAGATTTTGCACCCACGATCGAGAAAAATCGGAAACACTTTGAGTGATAAATACATCTAATCGGGTTGCTTCATCTCTATCAAAAACCAATTGCATCACATTAACCATTGAAAGCATCCAATGATTGTGAATTAACTATCAATTTCATCTGACACAATTACAGATTCAACAGTCTTCTTATGTTTTCGTTCCTGCAGCCACATTCCCAAAATCATTACACCCACACCGATTGTTACTGATGAATCTGCAATATTAAACACTGCGAAATTTCCAACAGAAATGAAATCGGTCACATGCCCAATCGTCAGCCGATCAATTAAATTTCCGATGGCTCCTCCCAATTGTAGGCTCAGAGCAATTCGCAAAAACCAATCGTCTTCAGTTAACGAGGGATAATAAATAATGATGATCACCGCTATAATGCTAACGAGGATTGCGAGTAACACATTATTATTCTGAAACATACCAAAAGCAACCCCGGTGTTATACCAGTGGACAAATCGAGCATAAGGTGTCAACCAATTCCAGGGTGCCCACATTTCACCCATCGCTAAATTGGATCGGACGATTGCTTTCGTCCATTGGTCCAATCCAATCACCATTAGTGATACGGGAAAAAGAAATAAATAACTTTGAATTCGTTTTCTCAAATGAGTATTCTCCATAATATATTTCAATTCTATCTTATTATCAGTTCTGACTTGTCCAATACTGATTTACTCTCGGTAGCCCATCTGAGAGCTGATCGAATACTTGATCTATATTGGTTGATGAGTTTGCAAACAGCAGATGGGATCTGCAATGATGAGAACAGTCGCTAGCGCCAAAACCCACCATGGCATAATCAATATTACTATTGTCACACAGCGCATTAACAAGACCACATTCTGATTCATTTTTAGTAAATACAAACCAGACCCGCAGCGGTTCGAGATGGGTTTTCAGATAATCAATATGCCAGAATTTCGTTGAATCTTTTCTTAAATGACGTTGAATTCTTCCATTCAAGCCACTATGTCCTTTAGCGCTTCCGCAATAAAAATAAAAGCCGGGCGCGAAATCTCCAACGCCCAACTTTCCAATATTTTGAATTACCGGCTTTGCTAAATTAAAAACTACGCAATACACTCCCTCATTTTCTGGTAAACACATTCCTTATTACCAATGCCTTTTCTCAGACCTGTGTCAATTAATCCTTTTCGAGCCAGATTGCCAACGTCTCTCCGTCAAAATCTTCACTCGCGTTTGGTAAAGTCTCAGGATTTTGATGCTTCTCCATTTTCACTGACAAGGTTTCCATCATAATATACTCTCGATGCGCCTCGATAGCTTTTTCTAGACCTTTAGACGCTGTATAAAAGATGTTAATGCGGTCTGCGATATCAAAACCGGAATGCTTGCGGGAATCCTGAATTCTTCTAACCAATTCCCTAGCCAATCCTTCATCTCGCAATTCAGGGGTTATATCCGTCACAAGCGCTGCCAGATATCCGCCTTCGGATGCCACAACAAAACCTTCCTTTGCTTGCATTCTCACTTCCACCTCATCTGGTAGGATTTCTAATAAATTCCCTTCGAGCTGCACATTGATTGGCTTTCCTTCAAGCAGCTTAATTGCATGCAGATCAGGGTCAAGATCAAGTATTGCTTTTCTAACCTTTGGAAATTCACTTTGGTATTTTTGGCCCAATTGCTTCGGAAGCGGGACCAACTCATATGCAGTCGCTTCACTGGCGGCACTTAATACACGCACGCTCTTCACATTCAGCTCATCACATAATAGATCTGCATAATCATTAACTACTTCTCTCTCCGTCGGATTGCTGGTTGTAAAAGCAACTTCCTGTAATGGTTGCCTGACCTTGATGCCAGACTGGTTTCGCGCAGCGTGACCTAACGAAACAAGCTTCATTACAAGATTCATCTCTTCAATCAACCCCTGATTGATCAACTCGTTATCAAACAAAGGCCAATCTGATAAATGAACAGAGATCGGCGCAGAAGATTCTAAGCTTCGCACCAGATTTGAATATATTTCTTCAGCCAGGAAAGGCATGGTTGGTGCCAATAGTTTGCTCACAGTAATCAGCGCTTCACAAAGCGTTGCGTACGCGGCGTATTTATCATCATCCGATTCGCTCTTCCAGAATCGTCTGCGTGAGCGTCGCAAATACCAATTGGAAAGATTATCAATAAATTTTTCAATTGGACGTGTTGCCCCAAGCACATCATATGTCTCAAGAGCTTGTGTCACATCACGCACCAAAGAATGCAATTCAGCCAATAGCCACAGGTCGAGCTTGGAATATTGTGGAATTTTTTCCTGGTCCGAAATCCAGCGGTCAAGGTTTGCGTACGTAACAAAAAATGAATATGTATTCCATAGAGTCAGAGTGAAATTTCTTAATACCTCAGATACGAGATCCCTTGAGAAACGACGTTCCTGTCCGGGTGGGCTGGCTGTATATAAATACCAGCGCATTGCGTCCGCACCTTGAGAATCAAGAACCTCCCATGGGTCAACAACATTTCCCTTGGATTTTGACATTTTTTGTCCATCACCATCCAGTATGAGTCCTAAACAAATCACATTTTTAAATGATGGTTTCCCAAAAAGCAGAGTGGAGATAGCATGCAGCGAGTAGAACCATCCTCGCGTCTGATCAACAGCTTCACAAATATAATCAGCAGGGAATTGTTCTTTAAACTTTTCTTCATTTTCGTAAGGGTAATGCCACTGCGCAACAGGCATGGAACCCGAATCAAACCAAACATCGATCAATTCAGGAACGCGTTTCATTAATTGACCGCACTTTTCACATTGAAATTCAACTTCATCGACATGCGGACGGTGAAGATCAAGTCCTGTCAAATCTCTTCCGGTTTTTTCTGCCAACTCAGCAACTGACCCGATGCAGGTTTGCTCACCACATTCCTTGCATTGCCAAACAGGGAGTGGTGTTCCCCAATACCGCTCCCGACCTAGTGCCCAATCAATATTATTTTCCAGCCAATTCCCAAACCGTCCGTCCTTAATATGTTCAGGATACCAGTTGATCTCCTGATTGAGATTAACCAGATCTTCCTTCAATTTGCTCGTACGGATATACCAGGTCGGTCGGGCGTAATACAACAAGGGCGTTGTGCATCGCCAGCAAAATGGATAGGTATGAGTATAAAGTTCAGATTTAAACAACAACCCGCGATTCCTCAAGTCCTCAATAATGAAAGGATCTGCATCTTTAACAAACCTCCCTGCCCACAAACGGACTTCCGAAATGAACGAACCGTCAGGAGCCACCGTCATAATTACTGGCAGATCTTCTGCTAATCCAATGTTCATATCATCTTCTCCAAATGCGGGAGCGATATGAACAAGGCCAGTGCCATCATCGACAGTGACAAAATTTGCGAGAACAACGCGATAAGCCGGCCGATCAGGTGGAAGGAAAGTATAAAGCGGTTTGTATCTTTTTCCTTTCAGCTGTTTCCCTTTGATAACCTTGACGATTTCAACCGTTTCTTCACCAAATACTTTTCCAATCAATGATTTAGCAAGAATTAGTTTCTCTTTCCCTTCGACCACACCATTCTTCACCTCTCGTTCGACAACTGCGTAATCAGTATCTGGATGAACAGCTACTGCTACATTTCCCGGAAGTGTCCACGGCGTAGTTGTCCATACCAACAATGAAGTCCCTGGGTCATCCTCTAAGGGCATCCTTACAAAAATCGACGGATCTTTGGTTTCTTTATAACCTAACGAAACTTCATGATCAGAGAGAGGAGTACCACAGCGCGGGCAATAAGGAACGACTTTGAATCCTTGAAAAAGTAAATCTTTTTCCCAAAAATTCTTGAGGATCCACCATACAGATTCGATGTAAGAATTCTTATATGTGATGTAAGCGGAATCAAAATCTACCCAATAGCCGATCCGTTCTGTCATCTTTTCCCATTCTTGAATATAAGTAAAAGCAGATTCTTTACAGAGATAATTGAATTCTGCAATACCATATTCTTCGATCTGCTGTTTATTGGTAAAGCCCAGTTTCTTCTCTACTTCAATCTCAACAGGGAGGCCATGTGTGTCCCATCCTCCACGCCGTGACACATGAAACCCTTGCATTGTCTTGTATCGAGGAAAAATATCTTTAAAAGCTCGCGCGAGCACGTGGTGAACACCTGGCTTTCCATTCGCTGTTGGCGGACCTTCATAGAAAACATACTCTGGTTTGCCCAAACGGTTCATTAAGGATTTTTGGAAAATTTCTTCTTTCTTCCAGAAATCAAGAATAGATAATTCCATTTCATTGACATTCAACTTCGATTTGACTGGTTTAAACATGCTGCCTCCAAATAAATATTAAAAAAAACCGCCCCAACAGGGACGAGATTTACCCGCGGTACCACCCCGATTTCCGAAATTCGGACACTTTGATCAGGTATAACTGCCTTATCCAGTATAACGGTTGGAATGGCCGGCTTCCTTATTTACCAGTATGGTGTTCGGGTTGCTGCTCTGGAGTGATCTTCAAATGCTCTTACTGCGCTCCCACCATCCGCAGCTCGCTTGGGTTGCATTTTTTTACTATCTCCGTCATTGCATCTCAAAAAAAATTATCCCATACAACAATCAAAAAATCAACAATCAGGAGATTACACCATAAAAAAGGGGTGTGGGTTCCTGAGCATTATTACTTATTTTTACCGAGCTCAGTAATCTTTTTTGTGCTGGACCAACCCTGTCCTTATCATTCGCAAGAACCGTAAACAATGCTTCACCCTTTTCTACCAAATCACCAACTTTTTTATGCACCAAAATGCCAACTGATGGATCAATTTGGTCCGTCTTTTTTGCACGCCCCGCACCAAGGTCAACGGCTGTTTCGCCAACAGTCCTTGCATGCACCTTGTTAATATAACCTGACGTATCCGCACAAATTTCCAAGGCAATTTTCGCTTTTGGTAATTTCTCAGGTGAATCAACATAAGAGACATCACCGCTCTGGGCGTTTACCAACGTCCGGAATTTTTCTAGCGCTTCGCCGTTTGTCACCGTCTTCTCCGCGAGTATTCTGGCCTCATCAAAACTCTTTGCTTTTTCCCCTAGCTCCAGCATATGGCTCGCAATCACCAGACAGTGCTCTCGAAAATCATCCGGTCCATGGCTATTCAATGTATCAATCGCTTCTTTTAACTCGATCGCATTTCCAACAGCTTCTCCCAGGGGCTGATTCATGTCAGAAAGGATCGCCCGGACATTTCGCCCGCTAAGTTTTCCGATAGCAACCATCATGTTTGCTAATTGCTCGGCATCATCAAGATTGGTCATAAATGCGCCATTGCCAACTTTTACATCAAGCACAATGGCATGTGCACCAGCTGCTATCTTTTTACTCATCACTGAAGATGCGATCAGCGGTAAAGAAGGTACCGTTCCAGTCACATCCCGTAATCCATAAAGTTTTCCATCTGCAGGAGCCAGGTCAGCAGATTGCCCAGTTAACACAATATTGAGTTTCTTCAACTGAGCCATAAACTCATCCTGAGAAAGATCGACACGATATCCAGGGATGGATTCCATCTTGTCTAAAGTGCCACCACTAAAACCTAATCCACGACCAGACATTTTCCCCACCGGCAAGCCGCATGCTGCGACAATCGGAGCAACCACCAGTGTAGTCTTGTCGCCAACACCGCCAGTTGAGTGTTTATCCACGACAATGGGCGCAATTGCCGAAAGATCAAGTGTTTCACCAGACGCAGCCATAGCAAGTGTGAGGTCGGTTGTTTCCTGCTCCGTCATTCCATTAAGCAATACGGCCATTGCCCACGATGAGACTTGATAATCGGGAATATCTCCTGAAGAAAGGCCTTTTATAAAAAAATTTATCTCTTCTTTCGTTAATTCCATTCCATCGCGTTTCTTGATAATGATATCTACAGCGCGCATCTTTCACCTCACATATCGCTCTAATTAAATCCCTCTGACGAGGGATTTAATGATCTATTCTTTTGGTTTAAGAATGATGGTGGTTTTGCGGTGTGGTTCTTCACCAACACTCTCGGTGGTTACAAACGGATGATACCGTAATTCAAGGTGGATAAGTCGGCGTTCATTAGCGGGCATCGGTTCAAGGACTTGTTTTCTCCCAGTCTGCACAACCTGGTCAGCCAGGCGGCGCGCTAATTGGCGTAATTGACGCTCACGACGAAAGCGGTAACCTTGAACATCGATCATCAAAGGCATCCATGAGCCCATATCCTGGTTTAGCATGAGACTGGTGATGTATTGCAAAGCATCAAGCGTTTCAGCACGCCTTCCGATTAGAATACTAAGATCCTTTCCAGTTATTTCGATCAAAACCATCGATCTATCGTTCTCATCCTCAGGATCCAAAATCCGTGAATTCACATCTGCTTTCACCTTCATTTTGCCTAAAAGGTTTTTTACAATACGCTCAGATTTTATTTTTGCTTCCTCAAGATCATCATCAAATTCTTCATTTTCATGAGTTAATGGCAGTATCTGAACAGATTCAAGTTTTACTTCATTTTCACTGGATCCATCGTTAATCGTGAGACGAACACGAACCTGCCGGCTTCCAACACCTAAGAATCCGCTTTTTCCCTCATCAATGACATCTACTGAAACCGCGTCTCGTGGTAATCCGAGTTGATCAAGACCTTGCTCGATTGCATCCTCTACGGATGGGGCAATAATTTCTAATGTGGTTTTTTGGTTATTCATTTTTCTCTCCCTTCTTAACCACTTCGATTTTCTTTTTCGGAAGAAGATTTTTTATGTCAAATCTACCTAATGCAGCATATTGAACAATGCTGAATAGGTTGGATGCAAGAAAATATAAAGCCAGACCTGAAGCTAATGAGTATGCAAACCATCCCATAAGCAGAGGCATGTAGATATTCATCATGCCTGTCATTTGATTCGCCTGTGCATCACTCGTTGGTGATGAAATTAGTTTTGTCTGAATAAAGGATGTAAGGGCAACAATGATTGCCAATAAAGGAATTCCAAAAGAAATACCAGGAATGAAAATTCGTTCCGGGCGCCCAATATCCATCCATAAGAACTGGCTATTCAATGGAATAAGTGACAGTGGGTCTTTCAATCCGGGAATAAAAGAAAAAACATCTGTCAGCCATGGAGATATCTTTGGGATTAGATTAAGCATTTGCATCGGTGCGTTTCCCATGGTTTGGATAATTCCTTGATAAAGCCCGATGATGACTGGAAATTGGATCAGAGTTGGCAAACACGATGCAAAAGGACTGATTCCTTTTTCCTTATAAAAGCGCATTTGCTCCTGCGCCAATTTATCTTTATCATTTTTGTACTTCTTCTGGATTGCGATCCAATCCGGATCTGATTGCATATCTTGAATCGCTCTACTGCTATTGATTTGCTTTGACATCAGTGGCCATGTTACTAATTTAATGACAACAGTAAACAAGATGATCGCCAGGCCAAAATTCTCTCCAATCAAATCATAGATAAACAGAAGCGCATTGATAAATGGTTCAATAATTAGTGATTCCCACATAATAAAATCCTATTCCTTTTATAAACTATTTACTTAGATGGCACAAATGACCAAACTTCAAATCCTTCGAGGTCAAAGGCTGTTAACAAACCATCTTCGCTTGCTGGCGCTATTAATATCTTTCTTTCTTCATTAATAACCGGGGCGTAGATAGCACTCTCAAGACTTATGATAGTTTTGGCTTCCTTTTCCTGGTTAATCAGAAATATTTTTCCTCCATCAGTAGCGAAAACAACACCATCTGGAGTAAGAGCGCCGCCACCAACAATTTTTCCGCCTGCATTAAAAGGCGATGGCCAAATTTGTTTGCCAGTATCTTTATCAACCGTATAAACATCACCTTCGGTATCCGCAATGAAAATAATCGATCCATCAATGACTGGAGATCCCCAGACCGCGCCAAGTTCACCATTGTTATCAAAAGACCACAGAATTTCCCCGGTCTCGATTTCAATGGCAAACAATTTCCCTTCGATCGTTGCTGAATAAAGCACACCATTTTGAAGTATTGGATCTGCAACAATTGCCATCCCGAGATCAGTTTTCCAAGCGTAATCCCCACGCAAGGTTCTGCTGCCATCCTTGGCTAGTTCTAATGAAGATACATTGTATGTTTGGCTGATCGCATACATGTTGTGGTCCATTGAGGCAAAATAAATGAATTCCTCATCAGCAATGGGTTTTGTCCAATTCGGCCCTTCAGTGCGGAATTTCCACTCCATTGCACCATCAGAATTTAATGCATAGATGTATCCATCAGTATTTGGTGCAAAAACAAAACTCTCGGTCAGTTCAACAGATGCAATGTAACGGTCCTGCGCCCCGGAGAACTTCCATTTTTCAGTTCCATTTGCAGCGTTGACGGCAACGAGTTTATTTGCATAATCACCAAATACAACTAAACCATCCAACACCTGCGGGGCACCGTATGCCTGACGTGTACGATCCGATTCTGCTGGATACTGCCATTGTAAACTGCCATTACTAATATCGATGGCATAAGTCTGAGCACCAAATGATAGATACCCAACCCCGTCATCAACCGTGTATCCGGGCCAGCTTGAGGCAGCCCCTACATTCGTACAACTACTTATCAACAAAGCTGTCATTAAAACGATGAGAAGAGTGATTACCTTTTTTGAATATTTCATATCCTTTTTCCTATCTTTTCTATGGAACCGGATCGTATCCACCGGGATTAAATGGGTTACATCGTAAAACCCGATAGATCGCTAAATAAGTTCCTTTAATTGCGCCATATTTTCTCACCGCTTCAAAGCCATACCGGGAACATGATGGATAAAACCGACAGGTATTAGCAGGTAAAGCTGGTGAAATAAACCTTTGATAAAAACGGATGAAAACAAGAATGATGAATTGAGGAATATTAAAGAAGGTTAATTCAAAATCCTTAAGAGACGGTTCTTCTGAATAGTTGAGTTCTGTTGCCATTTAATTTGACATTATATTATCAGGTTCGCTTTATTTAGCAAGTCTTCGATTGCTCCACACAATTCTTCAAAACTCACCTTTGAACCTAAAATTCTCGCATAAAATATGAGATCCCACCCGGAATGCAAATCATCCCGATAGTGATCTATACAAGCCCTCATCACGCGCTTTACTCGATTGCGTTGTACTGCATTTCCGATTTTCTTGCTTGCGACCACTGCCACGCGAGATTTTTCGAGCTCATTTTTTCGATAAAGTAGTACCGCACATTGATTTTTTTGTGTTTGTCCTTCAGACCGAACCTTTAAAAAATCCTTTCGGTGTGTTAAACGAAAATTACGTTTCATCAATGATCCGTAATTTATGGTTTCCTGATAATTAGTAAAAGTCTCGTTATAAACTACCAGCGAGTGTTTTTGGTATGGTTATTCTTCTTAACGGTCAGACGATAGCGTCCCTTTAATCGACGATTCTTCAACACTTTGCGTCCATCCGCAGTTTTCATACGCTGCCTGAAACCATGCACACGGGCACGATGTTTTACACGTGGTTGATATGTCCTTTTTGGCATAGATCCTATTTCCTCTTATCAATTTGATATAACTTGCGAATTATACCATAGCGAATTCATCGCTTGGGAAGCCTAACTAATTTTATTAATAATTTGTCCGGCGATCTTGCCCCCCTCAACGGTCAATAATTTTACATCAGATATTTCGTTATTTCGGTCAATTTTCGATTTGGCAAACACAGGGGAATAATTTCCAGTTATTCCATTTAATGTAAATTCATCATCACCAACTTTATCAGCTCTTTCCCAAAGTACATTAACCTCTTTACCAAGTTGTGCCTCAAAAAACTCCGCTTGAGATTTACGAATGACTTCACTAATCAAACGGCTGCGATCCTTTTTAACACATTCATTTATCTGGTTTACAAATGAATTCGCAGGTGTTCCAGGCCGAGGTGAATACCTGAAAACATGTCCGCCAGAAAAATGAATGGTCTCCAAATAGGCTAAGCTTTTTTCAAATTCCTTTTCAGTCTCTCCTGGAAACCCAACGATGATATCAGTTGTAATAGCTGTTTCGTGATTGATCGCCCGAATATTGTCGACCAATTTCCGGTATTGTTCTGTGGTTATCTTGCGCCCCATCCGCTTCAAGGTTTCATCACATCCTGATTGCAAGGGTAGGTGAAAATGATGGCAAAAGGATGGGTGCTTTAATAAATCCAGAAGTGCTGCATTAATATCCCAGGGTTCTATGGAACTCAAGCGAAGGCGTGGAATTGTATATTTCTCAAAAATATCTTTTATGAGATCTGATAAACTGTCCTTATCGCTCAGATCGTGCCCCCATGACCCCAGGTTCACACCTGTGAGAACAATTTCCTTCACACCCCCATCAAGCGCGAATTCAACATCCTTATAAATATTTGTTCTGGAAATTGAACGGCTCTTTCCACGAGCGACACGGGTAATGCAATATGCGCAATGATTATCACAGCCATCCTGAACCTTGATAAAAGCACGGGTTCTTTTATTTTTTCCCGGAAGTGGTTTGCGAAAGCGAACCTCGCCACCCACGTGCTGGTTGTCTGGAATATATCGATCGACTAATTCTTCCTTTTCTCGATTCGGAACCAAATCGGTCACAGAAGGTAATTTCTGGATTTGTTCGGGATCAACGGTCGATAGGCATCCGGTCGCAATAATTCGCTGGCACCCTGCTCGGTCGATCCTCCGTATCATTTTTCGTGAATCAGCGGCTGCAGACGCTGTAACCGTACAGGTATTCACAATGGCGATCTCTGCGTTTTCAGGCTTAGAAACAATGTGATGCCCGGCTGCTCGTAGATTGAACGCGAGTTTTTCTATCTCGCTCTGATTGAGCCGGCATCCTACCATACCCAAAAATACCTTCATTATTTTGCCAGTAGAGTGAATTCATCAAATGATACAACCAGGTCATTCGGCTCAGAAAATGAACCAATCACAAATCCATTACCGCCATAAGTAAGGTCATTATCCGTAATTCGTGCTAACTCTACGTCATTCACAAAAAAATTCAGAACTTCACCATCACAAACTGCTGATAAATGATTTTGCGCATTCCCCTTATAAATAATTTCCGAATATTGCATCATATCAGAATTGAGAAGGTCCACTTTCCCATTGGTTTTCTTGACAATTCCAAAATAACCATCTGAAGAGATTAAAAAACCATAGTAATTGTCGTCATTTTGATAACGGCACACCAATCCGATCAGGTTATCACTCGAGCCATGTTCTTTTTGGACAAATACTGATAGTTCAACATTTGATTGGTTTACATGGTTGGTTGTGACAATATCAGTATTTGGCTGCTGCAGGATCATTGTAAGTTTTCCGTCAACTAAACCAACGGCCGATATACCATCTTTTGACCAGATTTCCCAAGAAGTTCCACTTTGAGAAAAATCGTCCTTTAGTAACAACAACCCGCTTTGAGCAGGTTTTGGGCTGATGTAACAAGCCATTGAGGTGAGAAAAAGAACGCAACAGAGTCCAATTGATATCGCTATTTTGTGAATTTTCATTTCAGTGTTCATCCAACCGCATTTCACGCATCATTAACGATCTATTCCCAAAAAATACGCTCCAAGTTTGGCATATTCAAGCACGGTAAACTTCCAGCCATCCTTTGAAAGGAACCAGGTCCGTGAGTTATACCAGGATGGTGTTACTGGTTGGAAAAACAACTTGATCTCTTCATCAGCAAAAACATCATTAAATATGATCGAAGTCCTCTTTGTGTGATAGGGATCTGTGACAATGATCGCTGAATTCATCTGCCAAGTTTGAAGCACCTTTAATACTGCTCTGGCTTCTTCCAACGTGCTGGAGACTTCGGATTCGGTAATCAAAATATTTCCGGCAGGAATACCATTATTCATTAATTGAATTCTTATATCAAAACTCTGAAGATAATCATACTCTTCAACATACTCACCAGTCTCTGTAAGAATAATTACCCGCGCGAGTTTGTCCCTGTATAATTCAAGCGCTTCACGCATTCGCGGTTCACCCCCCCCACCCATAATAACAATCGCGCTGGCTGGTTCTAATTCATCAGCAATGATCAGGAACGCCCCTGCTCCTCTCAAAGCCAAATACCCGAAAACCACAGCAGCCGCAAGAAGGATCACCACACCAATCACCCCACCCAGGATGCCAATACATCCCTTAAAGCACCCATTGTTTTGTTTATTATTGTTCGTCATTTCCTACCATCATACTCTAATGCATGAACCATATCATCCAATGCCTGGCTCAAGATCGATCGCGGACATCCAAAGTTTAATCGGACAAATTGATCAGCTCCACCTCCGAATCTCCTTCCCTCATTTAAAGCTACCTTTGCGCGCTCTAAGAAAAAAGTGTATGGTGATAGTCTTAGATTAAGTGCTTCACAATCCATCCATGCCAGATATGTTCCTTCCGGCTTGGTGAATTTTATTTCAGGAATATTTGTTGTTAGATAGGAGGATAAATAATCCCGATTTCTTTGCAGATAATCCAGAAGAGCACTCAACCATTGGTCTCCACCGCGATAAGCAGCTCTGGCAGCGGTTGTGGCGAGAATATTAGGATGTTCCACTATTCCTTTACGTGCGTTTTTTAACTTTGTTCGCAATTGCTCATTCTGGCAAATCGCATAAGAGAAATTGAGACCTGGAATGTTAAATGTTTTACTGGGTGCCATCAAAGTGACTGTTCGCGCTGCAATTTCTGGGGCAATGGAAGCGATTGGAAAGTGGGTATGGCCTTGGTAGATCAGGTCGCTGTGGATTTCGTCTGAGCATATTGCAACATCATGCTTGATACATATCTCTGCAATTTGTATCAACTCTTCTTTTTTAAATACTCTTCCAACCGGATTGTGTGGATTGCATAGAAGAAACACGCCTGTATCATTGCATATTTGTTCTTCAAACAGGTCAAAATCGATCGTATATCCATCCTCTGAATATATTAGTGGAATCTCTTTCTGGGCAATTTGCTGATTTTTTGCTATCTCAAAAAATGGGAAATAGACCGGTGTTTGAAAAGCAATACCCTTTGTGTGGTCTGTAAATGCGCTGGCAACCCAATTGAATCCACTCACCACACCAGTTAACAAAAGAATATCGTTTGGTGAAATGGTCCAGTGATGGTGCCGGGAAACCCAATCACATATTATTTCCAATATCTGTGGATCTGTTTTCTGATATCCGTAAAATGGATGATCAATTCGCTCTCGTAATGCTGCTTGAATGCCTTCATATACAGGAAAATCCATATCAGCTACCCAAAGAGGCAGGATATCGTCTCCAAACAAACCCCATTTTATCGATTCGGAATTTCGCCGGTCATTTATTGTGTCAAAATCATACATATCATTTCAGAATTAAACTTTGAAGATTATACCGTGTGAGGTCATTCTATTAACGCGAGGTTGGTATACTGAAAGAATCATGGAGTCAGGAAATAATTGTGCATAAATTGATTCACAAGCCAATCGAGACAAATGGTTGGCCGGATTATGAACTATTGGATAGTGGAAATAAACGAAAACTTGAACGTTTTGGCAGTCGAACCCTTGACCGGTTTGAACCTGATGCAACCTGGACGCCTTCGTTAGATGCAAGCGTTTGGCAATTTGCACATAGCAAATATATCCCAGATCGGTCCCAAAATGCAGGCCTGTGGCAGACTAAAATGAACATCGAGGAAGAGTGGGATATAGACCTCGATAGTTTGCGTGTTGCTTTGAGCCTTTCCCGATCAAGGCATATTGGGATCTTTCCTGAACAAATTGAGAACTGGCGCTGGCTGCAAACAAGAATAAGGAATTTCGCCACACCTGTTCGTATTTTGAATTTATTCGCGTATACCGGTATTTCCTCATTATATTGTGCGCATGCTGGCGCTGAGGTAACGCATGTCGACGCATCGCGATCCGCAATTGAAGTCGCGAAGAAATCCCAGGCATTATCCAACCTTGGATCAAAACCGATCAGATGGATTATTGATGACGCGATCAAGTTCACCGAAAGAGAGGTTAGGCGGGGAAACTATTATGATGGAGTCATCCTCGATCCCCCTCTTTTCGGACGCGGTCCAAAAGGTGAAATTTGGAAATTTGAGGATGGGATCATAAGATTAATGGCGTTGCTCAAAGAGCTCCTTTCAAATACGTTCAAACTTTTCCTTCTCACTGCCTACAATATCAATATGCAGAATAGGGAAATTGCAGAAATGGCAGCTACGATATTGCCTGAGGAAGAGACGAAAATCGAATCCGGCCCGCTGATCCAAGTCGAAAAATCTGCGGGAAGGAAATTGGAACAGGCTATTTACGTCAGGTGGTCATCAGAAAGAGAAACATAAATATGAAGATTAACCACACTTACTCAATCATCGCCCTTAGCGATGATCACTCCGAGATCGGTGTTGCTGTGCAGTCACATTGGTTCGCTGTTGGGGCGATTTGTCCATGGATAACTCCAGGTGTCGGAGCGATCGCAACCCAATCGATGGTAAAAGTATCTTATGGCCCAAAAGGGCTGGAATTGCTTAGAAAAGGAAATAACGCAAAACAGACTCTTCAATTATTACTTGCACCGGATACCGAACGAGAGCTCCGCCAGGTTGCGATCATCGATGTGAAGGGTATGATTGCCACTCATACAGGCAAGAGATGTATAGCAGAAGCAGGCCACCGAACAGGCATAAACTACTCTGTCCAGGCGAATATGATGTTGAATAACACTGTTTGGCAGGCAATGGCATCTGCTTTTGAGCAAACAAGTGGCAAATTAGCCCATAGATTATTCGCTGCGCTTGAAGCAGCACAGCGCGAAGGTGGGGATATACGCGGGAAACAAAGCGCTGCCATAATTGTCGCGAATAATATTCGAGATGACCAGCCGTGGTCTCACTTCACTACCAACCTTCGCGTTGACGATCATCCCCAGCCCATAAATGAATTGCAGAGGTTATTAGATCTAGAACAAGCATACGAGTTGATGAACCTGGGAGATGCGTTAATAGCAAAAGGTGATTTTGTGGCTGCCAAAGATCAATATGCCAAAGCAGCAGTTCTTGCACCTGATAATGAAGAATTACCTTTCTGGGAAGCCGTCACACTGACAGAAATGGGTAAGATCGAGCAGGCTCTGCCTATTTTTAAGAACGTCTTTTCAATCAATCGGAATTGGATTCTTCTGGTTCAGCGATTACCCGCGTCTGGCTTGCTGCCGCAGGAACCAGAAATCATGGAAAAAATATTATCAGTTATGTAGGAAAGGGAAAAATGGAAAAATATAAAATCTCAGACACAAGTATTTTTAAATTAGCCAACTTCGATCCGGATGAAACAGATCTCTGGTCAAATGGTAAAAAAGAAGCTAAGAAAGAAATCGGTAAAATGCGTGAAGATCTGATCAACTTACAGCGCACCCTTTATGCGGAGAATAAACATAAACTGCTGATTGTGCTGCAAGCGATGGATGCTGGAGGAAAAGATGGGACTATACGGTCGATCTTTAAAGGGGTCAACCCGCAGGGTGTAAAAGTCGCAGGATTTAAAGTACCCACGGAAGAAGAGATTAGTCACGATTATCTCTGGCGTATCCATAAACACACACCACGAAATGGCGAGATTGTCATCTTCAACCGTTCGCATTATGAAGATGTTTTAGTGGTCAGAGTGCATCAGTTAGTGCCGGAAAAACGCTGGCAGAAACGATATCACCACATCCGCGAGTTTGAAAAGCTCCTATCAGATGAAGGTACTACCATCTTAAAATTCTTTCTGCATATTTCACTCGAAGAGCAAAAGGAAAGATTTTTAGAACGCATTGAGATGAAGGAAAAACAATGGAAATTTAATCCGGGAGATTTGGAGGAAAGGAAACTATGGGGACAGTATATGGATGCATTTCAGCAGACTATCAAAGAAACGTCAACAGCCCATGCACCCTGGTATGTCATTCCAGCTAATCGCAACTGGTATCGGGATTTTCTGGTCACATCGATCATCGTTGAAACGCTCAAGAAATTGAAAATGAAATATCCAAATCCGGTCGAAGATATAGAGAAATACAAACCTATTCTTCTTCAAGAAAAATAAAAATGAATCCCGCTGGTTAGAGCGGGATTCTTTCTACTTAATTATTTTGAGCCCCCTGGGCAATCCAATCAAAAATAGTTTGGATCATCTCATCGGGAAGCGGATTGCCAGGTGGCATAAGAGGAGCCCCATCGCCGATCAAAACCTTATACAACATGCTGCTCTCTGGGTCACCGGGTACCACCTGCAAAAGGATATCATCATAATTCTCAAGAAAAACACCGCCCTTTCCGCCGTGGGCGTTCAAAGCATATTTTTCAATGATTGGCCACACGTCAGCAGAAAAACTGACTTCTGCAGCTTTTTCTTCCATCGCAGGACCTGATTCTTGTTGAGAACCCTCTTCAGCTGCCGCATCTGTCATCGGTTCTTCAACCATACCATCTGATTGTTGTTCCATCACTGCGGATTCTGCAAGATCTGAAGCAGGTTGCGCTGGTGCACAAGCAGCTAAGATCATAGTTAGTAGGACACTAAAAATAAACACCTTTTTATTCATATTTACTCCTTTTTACTGAATAATAGATGAATAAATCTTTCACCAATATTGGATATTTATTAATATAAGGAAGAAGAATCAATTGATTATTCTAGTGATGTCCTCAATCGCAAATAGAATATCATCACCAGTCGTATTACGACCTGTGGAAAATCGGATCGTTCCCATCGCATATACTTCAGGAACCTGCATTGCCGATAGCACGTGGGATATCGAAACAAACTCAGCATGACATGCGGCCCCAGCAGAAACAGCCAAACCTTGCATAGAATCGATCATCTCATTCGCCTTCACCCCTTTGAAGCTGATACTGCTCGTGTTTGGTAAGCGGTTGTTCAGGTCGCCATTTAATTTAAGATCAATTACTCCATCAATTAGTCTTTCTTCCAGCATATTCCGCATTTCCATGTAATGAATCGAATAATCTGCGAGATTTTTGTGGATAAGTCTGCAGGCCTCCCCCAATCCAACAATACCGATCACATTTTCAGTACCGGGTCTCAAATTTCGCTCGTGGTTCGCTCCTTGCATCTGTTTTAGGAGAAGCGTATTTCGCCGAACATATAATGCGCCAACACCTTTAGGCCCATACAGCTTATGTCCAGCAACTGACAGGAGATCAACATCCAAATCTTTCACATTTACACCAATTTTTCCAATGGATTGCGCAGCATCGGTATGCATTACAATATTATGGCTATGCGCAAGATTGGCAATCTCACGAATCGATTGCACTGTCCCTACTTCGTTATTCGCATGCATAATTGAAATCAGAATCGTATCTTCACGGATACATGAACGCACATCCTCGATCTGCGCCCGTCCATCCTTATCCACTGGCACAATCGATAGTTCGAAGCCGGATAATGCTAACTCATTGCAAACTTCCAACACCGCAGGATGTTCAACTGCGGATGTAATGATGTGGTTGCCGCGATGGAGGTTTGCTTGTAGGTATCCTTTTATCGCCAGGTTGTTAGATTCCGTGCCACCGCTGGTGAAAAAGACCTCATCAGGATGGCAAGCCAGCATTTCAGCCACCTTTTCCCGCGCTATTTCAACAGCTGTTTTTGCCTCTTTTCCATATACATGGCTTGATGATGGATTTCCAAAATGAGAGTATATGTAAGGAAGCATGGCGTCTGCGACTTGCGGATCTATCGGGGTGGTTGCATTGTAATCGAGATAAATGACTTTATTCACAGTTTGATTATAAACAAAATCGAAACGCTTCCCGATAAATATTTTATTATTTTATTTCCGATTAATTCAGTCAATGATTTTATTCCAAATAGGTGTAAATCCTTTTCATGATATCAAGTTTTTCGTTGACAACTATCCCTTCCTACTCTACACTAAATAGCATGTTAGCTCGCGTTTATTCCTGCGCAGTAATCGGATTGGATGGTGAGATCGTCGAAGTAGAAGTCGACACCAGCCAGGGTTTGCCCGGTATGGATATTGTCGGATTACCGGATGCTGCTGTGAAAGAATCTAAGCAGCGCGTCATGGCTGCAGTAAAAAACGCCGGATATGCTTTTCCACGCAAGCGGCTGACTGTCAATCTCGCGCCTGGCTCCGTTAGGAAGGAAGGACCTGTTTACGACCTGCCAATCGCCCTGGGTGTGATCGCGTGTATGGGTATCATCTCCCCTGATCAATTAATAGATGCGCTTGTAATTGGGGAATTATCACTGGATAATTCCTCACGCCATGTCAAAGGTATTCTTCCCATGGCTGCAATTGCCAAAGAACGCGGTTTCAAACAGATCATCGTGCCTCACGTAGATGGTCCCGAAGCAGCACTTATTCCCGGCATCGACGTCATTCCCATCAGATCCCTCGCAGACCTGATTGCGCATCTGCAAGGCAAAGAGATCATCCAACCGCAACAAGTGACAGAAATTGAAAGCGCCGATCCCTGGGTACTCACAGATTTTCGAGAAATCAAAGGGCAGGAGCATGTGAAACGCGCTTTTGAAGTAGCTGCGGCTGGTGGGCATAATGTGCTGATGATCGGTCCTCCCGGCGCTGGAAAAACCCTGCTTGCCCGCGCACTTCCTGCTATCTTGCCAAAATTATCAGTGGATGAAGCGCTGGATGTGACCCGCATCTATTCAATCAGCGATCTGCTGCCTTCCGATACACCCCTGATACGCATCCGTCCGTTCCGCTCCCCACACCATACCATCTCGCATGCCGGCCTGGTAGGCGGCGGAAACTGGCCGCATCCCGGCGAAGTTTCATTAGCGCACCGTGGTGTACTATTTCTTGATGAATTACCGGAATTCGGTAAACAAGTTTTAGAAGTTCTCAGGCAGCCGCTAGAAGATAAAGTGGTCACCATCAGCCGCGCCCGTGGATCTCTCTCTTTTCCCGCAAATTTTCAAATGATCGCTGCGATGAATCCCTGCCCATGCGGCTATTACGGAGATGAGAAAAAAGCGTGTACATGTTCACAGGGCGCGATTCTAAATTACCAGAAACGCATCTCTGGCCCGCTTCTCGACCGGATCGATATCCATGTCAATGTGCCTAGAGTAGAATATGAAAAGCTAAGCGACGAACGTTTTGGCGAATCTTCCGCGGATGTTCGCAAACGTGTTGAAGCAGCCAGAGAAATCCAACAAAAACGGTTTCTTGATGAAAACGACAACCCAAATGCATCCCCTATTTACAATAATGCAGATATGGGGAATGCACAGATCAGAAAATATTGCAAGTTGGACGAGGCATGCAACACATTAATGCGCGCAGCCATGAAGCAGTTCCACCTTTCAGCCCGTGCTTACCATCGTGTCTTAAAATTGGCCAGGACCATTGCAGATTTAGGCTATGAAGAACATTTATCAACAGCGCATATTGCAGAAGCATTGCAATATCGGCCACAAATGCAATAGCCATTATCTGTTCAATTATAGGTTCAGTGTTATAAATAATCAAAAATGAAAAATGAGGTGCATATGCGGAAAATTTGGGTAGACACTGACCCGGGAGTTGACGATACTGTTGCAATAGCCATGCTTTTTGGAGCTGAAGATGTAGACATCATTGGTCTGTCATCTATCTTCGGCAACGTAACGGTTGACCTCACCACAAAAAATGCGAAACTTCTTTTGGAAGCACAGGGAAGAACTGATATTCCAGTTGCGCGAGGCGCATTCTATCCATTGTATATTCCTCTTGATACCTCTCCTTTTGTTCATGGCGATAATGGGCTTGGAAACATGCCGCTAACAGAACCGACGATGCCTGAAAGTCCACTTTCAGCGCCGCAGGCAATCATCAATGCGATCATGGAAAACCCAAACGAGATCATTCTCATGCCGATCGGGCCACTGACCAATATTGCCCTGGCTTACTTGATGGAGCCGAGGATTGCAGATCTTGTAAAAGAAGTTGTCATTATGGGCGGTGCGGTGCATGTACCGGGTAACATCACGCCGGTTGCTGAAGCGAACTTCTTCCATGACCCGCACGCAGCCCAGATTGTCATCAAAGCAGGCTGGCCAATAACACTCGCGGGGCTTGACGTATGTGGCCCTTCCAGTATGATTCCTAACCCATTGATGGAAAAAATCATTGGTGCTGATAAACCACTGAGCCCATATATTAAAGGCGCTTTGCCTTTCTATCAGGATTTCATCAGAACTTTCGGTATTCAGGACAAAGTGGATTTTCCGGATGCTTTGGCTGCCGCCTACCTGCTCGATCCGGGTATATTTACCATTGAAAAAACGCCGATTTTTGTTGAAACAGAAGGAAGCTGCATGGGGCAATCAGTTCCTGTCTTAAACGGGAAATGGTATGAAGACATGAACGATACCCGCCATTTCAAAGCGGATGAATCCATCACCAAGATTGATGTTCTTGTGAAAGAGAATTCGCAGCAATTTTTTGATCTGGTTGAGTCCTTGCTCACATAAACATGTTGTCATTAAAGACAAGATAGTAACCCTGTGAATTTTGGCATTAATATTGCATCTGTATCCTTGATTGGATAGTATTAAAAAGGTATAAAATAGGATATGAGATCGAAGGAGGTTGCAAATGATTAACCGGAAAATGACCGCAGTGGTCATAATGTTGCTGATAGCGACGACACTTGCATGCACGATACCTGTAAATTTTGCTCCAGTACCTGAGGTGGAAGAAAAGATTGTTTACATCGAGATCACTTCTACCCCGGCGCAAGAAGCGGAAGTGCAAGTCGAAGATGAAAAAGAAGAACAAATCTCCGATGTCGTTACAATTAACATCGATGGCCCGTGGACAATTTGGCAGGGATCGGCAGAACAAAAATTGTCAATCGATTTCCTGCAGAAGGGCAGCGAAATCGTCGGTAATACTGCAACAGGCAATGGACACAGCTTGCTCTTTAATGGAACGATCAGCGCGGATGGTAAGACGGTAAGCGGCACATGGGAATCAACCAGCGGCACATCCGGAAATTTCCAAATGGAATTTAACGACGCCTTGAATAGCTTTTCCGGCAACCTGGGCGGAGGTGTTCCTTTCTGTGGAACACGTATGGGTAGTTCAAAACCATATCCCTGCTTGAATTAGCACCTCTCATAGAAGTTTGAACGCTCCATAACGGAGCGTTCTTTTTATTTCGCATCTTCAGTTCACAAAAAATACATATTTTCCATCTATGTCCTTTCAGCTTCTATTTCACTTTATAGAAAGTGAGGCAGCCTGAAAGACACTAAATCTACCCCAAAATCAATACATAGATCTTTTCTCATCCAATTCGAAATCGCGAAAACCGCCGAATAATTACGACCTTTTCTAACCTTAAAAAGACTTGAAAATGGTGCATTGTTCATATATAATGGTAGAAAATGGTATGAAGTGGGAGAAAATGGGACGCCGGTCGTATCCGGCGTTTCGGTTTATATCCCAAAGTAGGACAAATGTTCGTTGGACAGTATGAGCATAACTTAGATGAAAAAGGAAGATTGACGATTCCCTCGGGGTATCGTGATCTGCTCTCATCTGGCGCATATGTCTCTTTAGGCTTTGAAGATAATCTCATGATCTGGAGGGCGGAAACATTTACTTCACTTTACCACAAAGTAGAAGAAAAACCATATTCTGATGAAACAGCTAGAAATTTTGGGCGCTTTATGTTTGCCAACGCTATCTTTGTGGAAATGGATAAAGCAGGGCGCATACTTATCCCTCAGTATCTGCGTGATGCCGCCGGGTTAGACGGGCAGGTCAAGTTATCAGGGAGCGGGCGGTATATCGAAGTTTGGACACCAGAGAAATTTGAAAAGAATCAAGAAATATTCAAAGACGGGAAAAAACGGGCTGAATATTTCCAAAACCTGGGTGTTTAAAATGTTCGATTTATCAGGTGAGGAGAATATCACCTCTCACCAACCAGTACTTTACCATGAAAGTCTCACATACCTCCAGATTCAATCCGGAGTACGGTTTGTCGATGGTACTTTAGGTGCGGGCGGCCATGCCGCAGGTATCTTGAAAGGATCTAAATCCCACGCATTACTACTTGGATTTGATCTTGATCCTCAGGCAATCACACTGGCGAAGAAAAAGCTGGCTGAGTTTGGTAACAGAGCCACTATCCAGCAAAGATCATACGCGGAAATACGCGAAGCAATTAATGAGCTTGGTTGGCACTGTGTTGATGGGATCATTTTTGATCTCGGGATCTCTTCAATGCAAATCGATATTGCTGATAAAGGGTTTTCGTTTACTAAACCTGCCCCGCTAGACATGCGATTCGATCAAACCTCTGGCAACACTGCTGCTCAATTACTCAATTCTCTTGATGAAAAAGAAATTGCTGATATCATCTGGAAATTTGGCGAAGAGCCAAAAGCACGCAGAATCGCCAGCCTGATTGTGGAAAACCGCCCTGTTACCACCACAACGCAACTGGCGCAGATCGTCAATCGTGCTTACAGCGGCAGTGATAAAAAAAGAAATCCGGCAACCAGGACTTTCCAGGCTATCCGAATTGTTGTTAATCGCGAATTGGAGGTATTAGAAAAAGGGTTAGAAAACGCACTGGCATCTCTTTGCACAGGCGGGCGTCTGGCTGTTATTACCTTCCAATCACTGGAGGATCGGATTGTAAAACAGTTGTTTCGCCAGGAAAGCAAAGATTGTATTTGTCCGCCAGAGCAGATTATCTGCAATTGCGGACACAAGGCGACCATAAAAATGGTAACGAAAAAGCCGGTAAAACCAACGGAGGAAGAAGTGAGAAATAACCCGCGAGCGCGGAGCGCAAAATTACGGGTTGTGGAGAAAACGTGAAAGAAAAGAGTTGATCATTAATCGCTAATGGCAGAGTAATTAATGGCAAAAATTAAACAGGCATATAAAAAAGCACCATGGAGAAGGCAAATGCAGGCAATTGGTTTGTCTCTGATCCCTGTGGTTCTGGTTGTTGCAGGAATCTCAGTCTATTTGATCATCAGTGCGCAAGCAGCAGAAGCCGGCCTGGAGATTATGGACCTCCACTTCAAGGAAGAGGATATTCTGAGACAGATTGCAAATCAGCGCTCTCAACTTGCTTATGCTACCTCCTATGCCCAAATGCAAAAGAAAGCCCAGAAAATCGGATTCGTTTCGCCTCCAGATGATTCTTTGCATCACATGGTCATCAACGGTTACCATGGGCAACAACCGATTTTGATCGCGCCGCCACCCGGTGAGAAAAACGCCTTCCACGGCCTTGTCAATACTGCTTATCAGGAATCTTTATCAGCATGGCTCTTTGATACTTTCTTCTCGCCAGCTTTACCAAGAGGCCAAATCTATGAATAAAATCCAAAATTCAAGGCTTACCTTGGTTAGCATTCTGTTATCCATGGCGAGTGTTCTGATTCTGTTAATGATGGTCCGAATTCAAAATAGTGCATCATATCAGGAATTAAGCCTTAAAACTGAAGCGGATTATTCATACCTCATTGAAAGCTATTACCCTGAACGTGGGAATATCTATGATCGCTGGGGGCGGTTATTTGCTGGCAATGAAGATGTCTATGAAGTCGGCGTTATGCTCGAAGATGTAATGAACCCGAAAACAATCGCGCAGACATTGAATGGTATTAATGATCTGGACTACTTTGAAATTCTTCAAAAAGCTTCCCAGCCATACCACCCAATAAACAGCGTGTACTCCGTACTAACAAATTTTCTTCCATCCGGTGTCATTGATGCGCTTAGTCAGATTTATCAGGATTATGAATTGGAAAACCCATATGGAAAAAAGCAAAATCTGCCTTCACTGCGCGGCGTAGTTTGGTCTCCTCACTTAAAACGAAATTACCCGGAAAACAGCCTGGCTTCAAATGTTATTGGCTTCTACTCTTTTCAAGACAGGACTGCTGGTAAAGGGTATTTTGGCGTGGAAGAGTATTATGACAATTTACTGGCGGGAAGGCCAATGGAAACCTTTATGCATAGGAATCCCTACTTGCTTGAAGATCTGCCGGAAGTGCCTGCTGGGGCAAGTCTGGTACTGACAATCGATCGCGAAATTCAAGCCATGGTGGAAAAACAGCTGGACGAAGCTGTTAAAGAGCATGAGGCGGAATCGGGGACTGTGATCATTCTTGACCCAAGAAACGGTGAGATCCTTGCCATGGCTTCTCAACCCAGGATCAACCTTAACCAATATTGGCAATTCCAGGATGAATTTTCTGATGAAAAACCATTCAACCGCGCTGTTGGAGCGGTTTATGAGCCAGGGTCAGTATTTAAAGTGCTTACCATGGCTGCAGCTTTTGATAATGGCACTGTCGACAGTGATACATCATATTACGATTCAGGCAGATTTGAGTATTTTGGAGCCACGATCTATAACTGGAATCGCCGCGGGAATGGTGATCAAACAATGCAGGAATGTATGCAGCGGTCAATCAATGTTTGTCTCGCCTGGGTAGCAACTGAAATGAAAGCAGATGCTTTTTATGAGTACATGCAATCATTTGGCATCGGTCGGCGGACTAATATTGATTTAGGTGGAGAGCTAATCTATCCTCTCAGCAAGCCGGGAGATGAGGGTTGGTATCCGGTTCAGCTTGTCACTAATTCCTTCGGTCAAGGTGTCGCTGTTAACCCTGTTCAAATGGCTACAGCAATTTCTGCGGTTGCGAATGACGGTATGATGATGAAACCTCACCTGCTTAAGGCAGTGATTCAAAACGGGAAACAATATGATACTGCTCCGCAGATCTTAGGAGTACCTATCAAAGCAGAGACAGCTCGTCTGATGACGGATATGCTCGTGAAATCCCTCGAACAGGAATCTTCCATCGCGCTTGTTCCGGGTTATAGCATTGCTGGCAAGACCGGAACTGGGGAGATTCCAACAGATGGAAAATATGGGACCGAGCTGACCAATGCATCCTTTGTCGGCTGGGGGCCTGCCAACGATCCGCAGTTTTTGGTGTACGTGTGGATCGAGAAACCTAAATCATCACCATGGGGATCTGTTGTAGCTGCACCTGTTTTTAGCTCGATTGTAAAAGAATTAGTTGTCTATCTTGACCTGCCGCCGGAGCAGGCTTTTGACAATCAGATTGCGATGGGAAATTAACATGATCACATTAGCAGAAATAATCGGTGGTCTTGGAGCATCCCGGGTGGTAGGTGGCGAATTTCCGTTGCCAGATACTGTGATCGACTCGCGCAACGTCACCCCTGGTGCCCTATTTATCGCCCTTGAAGGCGAGAACACCGATGGGCATTTATACCTAGCGCAAGCATTTAAAAACGGCGCTGCTGCGGCGATCATTTCAAAGGAATTACCACAGTTCATTGACCAAACCATCGATCTGCGAACTACCGCTATCGATGCGATTGACCTTTCAAATTATCGCCAACCCTATTGTCTGCTTGTCAAGGATGCATTGGATTCTTTACAAAAATTAGCTGCTTATTGGCGAAATAAACTTGATATTCACGTGGTCGGCATCACCGGCAGCGTGGGTAAATCTTCAACAAAAGAATTGATCACAGAAGTGTTGTCCTATCAATTCAGCACCTTCAAAAACCCGGGTAATTACAATAATGAGATTGGATTGCCATTAACCATTCTAAATGTTGGCCGAGGCTATCAGAAACTGATACTTGAGATGGGTTTCTACTATCCGGGTGAGATTGCTTTTTTATGCGAAATCAGCAAACCCTCAATTGGCGTCATCACAAACATTGGCACGGTCCATGCGGAACGAGCTGGCTCTAAGGAAGCAATAGCGAAAGGCAAGTCTGAGCTCGTCAAAGCATTGCCAGGGGATCCTATAGGCACAGCAATCCTTAATTATGATGACCCTTATGTTCGTGCAATGGCTAAAGATACACGGGCAAATATTGTCTACTATGGGATCAATCCGGAAGCGGATTTATGGGCCGACGAGATCAGTGGATTGGGATTAAAAGGAATAAAATTTCGTCTTCACTGGCATAATGAATCAATCATCTTGCAGGCCCCTATCCTCGGCCGGCATTCAGTTCAGACCATTCTGCGTGCTGCGGCTGTGGCAATCACTGAAGGGCTGACACTCTCCGATATTAAAAAAGCTTTAGCAGTCAGCAACACCCAGCTTCGGTTGGTTGCTGTCCGTACTGATAACGGTGCTTTGATACTCGATGACACATACAACGCGACACCTGAATCCACGATCGCTGCTTTAGATCTTCTTGACGAACTGGATGGCCAGAAGATCGCAGTATTAGGAGACATGCTTGAACTCGGTAAATACGAAGAATTAGGACACATCCAGGTTGGCGAAAAAGCTGCGCGTGTCGTCAACCATTTAATAGCTGTAGGCGAAAAGGGGAAAATCATCGCTGAAACTGCCCGTCGTGAGGGACTTCCTCCTTCTTCGGTCACCTGCGTGAAAGATGCATTGGAAGCAGCTGAATTGCTAAAGTACAACCTGACAAATCGCGATGTTGTGCTTGTAAAAGGATCGCACGGATTGAGAATGGATCGTATATCAACGATCCTGGAGGCAGCCAAATGAGAGAGACAGCAGTCGCATTATCACTAAGCTTTTTTGCATTCATAATGACTGTTATCTGGGGCAGCCCGCTCATCCATCTGTTGAAATTCTTTAAGGTTGGTAAAATCATCCGTGAAGAAGGGCCTAACACACACTACGAAAAATTAGGAACACCTACCATGGGCGGCTTGATGATCATTGCGCCTATCCTGCTCATCACCATCCTGCTCAATGCAGCAACGCTGCTCGGGTTCGATATTCTTGGTCAATCTGTGATCGTGCCGCTTCTTGTGCTGATCTCGTTTGGGTTATTGGGGATGGTGGATGACTGGGAAGGCATTCGCGGTAACCGCAAGGGGTTGGGGATGCGTGCACGCACAAAATTCCTGATCCAGATGGCGTTTGGGATTGGCACCGCTTTTGCCCTGAAGTACATTATCGACGTTCCAGAACTTTTCTGGCCCGGGTTATCCGAACCATTTAACCTTGGTGCCTGGTATATCCCGATTGCAACTGTCATTATCGTGGGCTTCTCAAATGCGGTTAATTTCACAGATGGATTGGATGGATTAGCCGGGTTGATCTCGGCAACCGCCTTTGCCGCGTATGGTTGCATCGCATTGTTACAAAACCAGTTCTTCCTCGCACGCTTTAGTTTTACTATTGTTGGTGCATTATTCGGTTTTCTCTGGTTCAATGTGCACCCAGCGGAATTATTCATGGGTGATACCGGCTCACTCGCGATAGGTGCTTCCTTGGCAACAATCGCCTTGATGACAGGCCAATGGCTCGTTTTGCCCATCATCGCGATTATACCGGTCAGTGAGATCATCAGTGTGGTCTTACAGATTCTTTATTTCAAGGCCACCAAAGGAAAGCGGCTCTTTAAGATGTCCCCCATTCACCACCATTTTGAATTGCTTGGCTGGAGTGAAACCCAGGTGGTGCAACGTTTTTGGCTTGTAAGTCTGATGGCAGCAATGATCGGTATTGCGATCATATTCATGGAGTGAAATGAATTACTGGACAGGAAAAAACATATTAGTGATTGGCGCAGCCCGGCAGGGTCTCGCTGCCACGCGTTTCCTATCCAGAAATGGTGCAAAAGTGACTTTAAACGATGGGAAAAAATCCAGTCAATTGGATGAGGTAATTAATTCATTGGATGATCCCTCAATTAAATTCCATTTTGGCAGCCATCCTCTCAGCTTGCTAAACGAAAAAGACGCCATCTGCGTTTCCGGAGGGGTTCCCCTCGACATACCTCTAATCAAGGAAGCCAGGACAAAGGGAATCCCAATAACGAATGATGCACAGATCTTTCTCGATCAGATCACAGCAAATGTGATTGGTATAACCGGATCTGCAGGCAAAACAACAACAACAACATTGATCGGGGAAATAGCCAAATCGGCTACCCAGCCCCCAGAAAATGTCTGGGTTGGCGGAAATATTGGCAACCCATTGATCGATCAAGTAGATCAAATGAGCGACAATGATTGGGTTGTAATGGAACTTTCAAGTTTCCAACTTGAACTGATTAAAAAATCTCCCAATATTGCCTTGGTGACCAACATCACCCCAAACCATCTCGATCGGCATAAAACGATGGAAAAATATGTGGATGCTAAGGCGAATATTCTTGCGTTTCAAGGACCGTCAGATATCGCGATATTAAACCGCGACGATCCGAATGCGTACGCCTTGCGTGGCAGGGTTAAAGGCCGTTTATTGACTTTTGGGTCATCCAAACCGGATGCTAATCACTGCAACACCTTCATCGAGAATGGAATGATCAAATATTTTGATGGAAAATTTTCGCATGCAATCATGTCATTAGATGAGATCAAACTGAAAGGAAAACATTACCATTTAAATATCCTGGCAGCATGTGCCGTGGGCATGGCAGCAGATTTCCCGGTCGAAAGCATCGCTGAAGGTATCCGAAATGTGAAAAGTATTGCGCACCGGCTCGAATTGGTCTTAACGCGGAATGGAATAAGCTGGGTAAACGATTCCATTGCAACCGCACCCGAACGTGTTATCGCCGCGCTTGATGCGATCGATGGCCCTCTGGTCTTATTGCTGGGCGGTCGGGATAAGAATCTGCCATGGGAAAACCTTGCAGAGAAAATCGCAATCCGCCAGCCAAAATTGATTCTCTTCGGTGAAGCTGGTGAAATGATTGAAAACATTCTTCGTAAAGAAATATACTGCGGCAGATCCTGCCAAATTGATCGATTTAATAATTTCAACGATGCGGTTAGGCACGCATCAAAAATTGCTATTCCGGGCGAATCGGTTTTGCTCTCGCCTGGCGGCACCAGCTACGATGCGTTCGTCGATTTTGAAGAACGCGGTAATTTATTTAGAGAGATTGTGGAGAATTTCGCATGAGTGTAAAGTCGATCAAAGTCACAAAAGATAAAAGACACCCGCTACGTCTTGGGCTTGACACAGTCATGTTCTGGATCGTGATCGCGCTGCTGGCATTTGGTTTGCTGATGCTTTATTCCGCCAGCTGGCAGTATTCAGTTACCATCATGGGCAAAGAGCCGTCCTATCTCTTTAAACGGCAATTGGTATTCTTATCTCTCGGTAGTGCCGCAGCGATTTTTGTCTTCTTCTTTGGTTACCGTAAGATCAGCAAATTTGTTGTTCTCGGAATGATATTTATGATCATCATGCTGATTCTGGTGATTTTTTATGTAAACGAGGTCCGCCTTGGTGCCAGGCGCGGCTTATTTGACGGCTCGATCCAACCATCCGAATTAGCCAAATTGATGGTGATCGTTTATCTCTCATATTGGTTGAATAACAATCAAAAGTATTTGCACAAATTCAGCTTTGGTATTTTGCCTGTGGGTGTGATCCTTGGCATTTCCTGTGGCCTTATTTTCCTTCAGCCTGACATTTCTGCTGCGATTACTATCTTGATGATTGGCGGATTAATGTTCTTTTTTGCTGGCGGTCAAATGCAACATATCATCATTGCCTTGGTCGCCGCGCTTCTAGTGGTTGCATTTGCCGTGTTTGTTATCAAAACCGGTGAGGAGCGCATCAGCGCGTATTTACTTGGCCTTCAAGACCCTTCTACTGCGTCTTACCACCTTACACGCTCTTTTGAAGCAATCGTCAAAGGTGGTGTTTTTGGTGCAGGAATTGGTCGTGGAAACACGAAGTTTACTGGCCTTCCTGTAGCCCCAACTGATTCAATTTTCGCAGTGATTGTCGAGGAAACCGGGCTGGTCGGAGCGAGCATCATCCTCATATTGTTCGTTTTGTTCCTATGGCGTGGCTTTTATATTGCGAAACGCGCGCCGGATACCTTCGGCCAGCTGCTAGCTTCAGGCATTACAGTGTGGATTTTTCTAGAAGCATTTATTAATATGAGCGTTCTGGTAAATTTACTACCTTTTGCGGGCAACGCACTGCCATTCATCAGTTATGGCGGTTCGAATCTTACAATGGTCTTATCTGGTGTTGGCATCATCTTGAGCGTTGCGCGACAGACTGCGATAGAACAAAATGAAGAAGAAGGGAGGCGCCTGAATGCGGTTGTTAATTTGCGCAGGGATGACGGGCGGCGGAATCTATCCCGCACTCGCCGTTCATCAAGTATTGGAAAATAAATCAGAAGCCATCCTCTGGATTGGCAGCGAAAAAGGGCTGGAACAGAACCTTCTTTCTCCATTTAATATTTCCTTTAAACCAATCCCTGGTGGTGGTGTCCATGGAATGAAAATTAAAAAATTACCGGGCAATATATATGATTTGATCCGTGGTTATCTGAAAGCGAAAACGATCATTATGGATTTCAAGCCTGATGTTGTTTTTTACACAGGCGGTTATATTGGTGTGCCGGTGGCCTTTGCAGCGAGAAAAATCCGCTCAGTTGTCTTCATTCCCGATATAGAACCCGGCCTAGCATTAAAAACCATTATGCGCTTTGCCTATCGCATTCTCGTTAGCACAGACCTCTCGATCCGTTACATAAAACATGCAGATAGGGTAAAAGTCACTGGTTACCCCCTCCGCAAAGAGATCAAAGCATGGAACCGAAAGACCGGGCGAGCGCACTTTGGAATAGGCAGTATTGAAAAAGTCGTTCTTGTATTTGGTGGTAGTAAAGGCGCAAAATCGATCAATGATGCGTTGATTCCCCACATTAACACATTGATTGAGAATATGCACATCATCCACATCACCGGGTCAGAAAATTGGGAGCATTGTGAAATGCTGCGCGATAATCTTACAATCACGCATCCGGAAAAATACCATGCTTATCCATTTCTACATAATGAAATGGGGGCGGCTTTTGCTGCCGCTGACCTTGTGGTTTGTCGGGCTGGCGCCTCAATTATTGGAGAGCTTCCCTATTTTGGATTACCTGCAATCCTAACCCCATATCCGCACGCATGGCGCTATCAATATCAAAATGCGGATTATCTCATATCAAATCATGCCGCTGTTTTATTGGAAGATGAGTCTCTTCAAACGAATTTACACGTTCGTATCACGGAACTGATGTTAAATAAGAACAAACTAAGCGCTATGAAGAATAACATGCAACGCCTGGCAGTAAAAGATGCTGCCGAAACAATCGCGCAAATAATTCAGGAAGTTGGGCGGAAAATCAAGGAAGGAAAAAAATCATGATTAGTCTGGATATTCTATTTTATATTTTCATTTTTATTTTCGCGCTGATCGGAGCGATTCGCGGATGGGCAAAAGAAGTCATTGCAACCTTCGGCACAATTCTTGGATTGTTTATTCTCACAGTACTTGAAGCTTTCGTTCCCGCTGTTGGGGCGTACCTCACAAGTAGTCCGGTTCAATCCCAGATTGGATTCAAATCAATAGTTTTTGGATTTATCGTATTTTGTGCATACCAGACTCCAAATCTGCCAATGTTTGGACAAAATCAGCGCTTTAAGAATGATCGACTGCAGGATGTCATTCTTGGTTTTCTGATTGGCGGCGCGAATGGTTTTATGATTTTTGGAACTATCTGGTTTTTTGTCCATCAAGGTAATTATCCATTTTCTTTCATAATCGAACCCATAGCGAACACTACAACCGGTAACGCTGCCTTGCAGCTGATCGAGTTACTTCCTCCTGCGTGGTTGGTTTCTCCATTCATCTACTTCGCAATTGCGATTGCCTTTATGTTCGTATTGGTGGTATTCATCTAATGACGCATTATCACTTTATCGGCATTGGTGGAACCGGTTTATCCGCGATCGCTCGCGTTTTATTCGAACGTGGCGAGATAGTATCAGGATCAGATATCTCCATGACCCCGGTCACGCATGAGTTGCATCAGCTTGGTGTTCCAATTTTTATCGGCCACGATCGCAGTAATATTCAAGGGGCGGATATTGTGATCCGTTCATCAGCTGTACAGGATATCAATCCGGAAGTTGTAGCTTCTATCGCGAATGGCATCCCCGTCCTCAAACGCCGTGACTTTTTGAAGCATCTCACAAAAGGTTATAAAGTAATTGCCGTTGCAGGCACACATGGTAAAACAACCACAACCGCTATGGCGGCATGGTGCCTTTCACAATCTGGATTCAATCCTTCATACGTGATTGGTAGTGTTTCAAAAAATCTGGGTAAAAACGCTGCCGCGGGCTCGGGTGAATACTTCGTGATCGAAGCAGATGAATATGACAACATGTTTCTCGGTCTATCACCACAAATCTTGATCATCACAAATATCGAGCATGATCATCCTGATTGTTTTCCGACAGAGACTATTTACAGGCAGGCATTTCGCGATTTAACAGGCCAATTGCTACCCGGTGGTTACCTGATCGCCTGCATAGATAATGAAGGTGTGAGAGCGCTCATCCAGGACCTGTCTGATTCGGTCAATGTCATTACATACGGTAAAAATCAGGCAGCAGATCTGCAGATCCAAAAAACCGAATACCAGGCAGGGGGCAAAATGAGTTTTATTTTAATAAACAATACCAACCTGTCTTCTCTGCCAGTAACAACTGAATACACATTGGGTATCCCCGGATATCATAATGCGCTCAACGCGGCTGCTGTTATAGCCACAACTATGCTGATCGGCGTAAATGCGGGAAATGTACCCCTGTCACTTGCTTCATTTTCCGGGTCTGAAAGGCGATTTGATATTTTAGGAGAAGTGAATGGGATTACGGTCATTGATGATTATGGCCACCACCCCACCGAGATTAAGGCAACTCTCTCTGCTGCGCGAGAAAGATATAAAGACAATAATATTTGGGCAGTGTGGCAGCCACATACATATAGCCGCACACAGGAATTAGCCGAAGATTTTATACATTCCTTTTCAGATTGTGATCATGTGATCATCACAGAAATATATAGATCGCGTGAACCACAACAGGAATACTCCTCCCAGATCCTCGTAAATGCGATGGAGCACCCAGATAAATATTACAGGGCAACATTGGATGAAACTGAAGCATTATTGAGAGAGAAATTATGCGCTGGCGACCTCCTGATAGTCTTTTCCGCGGGTGATGCCAATCAAATCACTCAAAACATCATCGAATACCTGCGGTTTCAAGAGGAGAAAAATGATTAAATCCGACGATCTGAACCGATTGCAGGAGTTGTTTGGCCATAAGTTGCAAGAAAATGTAAAGTTGTCAAACTTTACGACGATGAACGTAGGCGGCCCTGCCGATGCACTTATGATCGCACAAAGCGCAGAAGAATTAGCCCAAATGGTAGGAGCTGTTTGGGCATTACATCTCCCGGTTCATGTGCTTGGTGGTGGTTCAAACTTATTGGTTAGCGATTCGGGTTTAGAAGGTGTGACAATTATTAACCATGCGCATAACATCAAGATCAACACAAAAGCGCCTCCTTATACAGTATGGGCAGAATCTGGCGCACTAATGGTCAACCTCGGTAGAAAGTTAATCCTGCGTGGCCTAAAGGGCATGGAATGGGCTGCAACGATACCGGGTAGTGTGGGCGGAGCGGTTTATGGGAACGCTGGTGCGTTTGGTAAAGATACCTGTTGTGATTTGATCAGTGCTGATATATTGCATCGTGATTTTGGGCGGGAAATTTGGCCATGCGAAAGGTTGGATTATACCTATCGCGCAAGCAAACTGAAGCGTGATGATGAATCGGCAGTAGTTCTTTCCGCATTATTCCGTGTTGAGAAGGGCGACTCGGAAGAGATCAGAAATGAAATCGATGGATACCGTAAACGCCGCGCAAATATCCAACCTCCCGGACCAAGCGTGGGGTCTGTGTTTCGTAACCCTGAAGGTTATTCTGCAGGGAAATTGATCGAGCAGGTAGGTCTAAAAGGGAAAATGATTGGCGGCGCGATCATCAGCCCAAAACATGCTAACTTCATCATCAATGAGAATAATGCTTCGGCGAGAGATATTCTTGACCTGATCCTACTAGCACGCGAAAAAGTATATAAAGAGTTTGAAGTCAATCTGATTCCCGAAATTGAATTAATTGGTGAATGGGAAAACCTGCCCGAATTCTTACAACACACCCAAAGGAAAGCAAAATGATGAAAGAAAAAATCAATTTAGGCATAATTTTTGGTGGTAGATCAGGAGAGCATGAAGTCTCACTGATGTCAGCCGCTTCGGTACTCTCTGTTTTGGATCGGGAAAAATACAATATTACCTGCATCGGGATCGATAAATCCGGTGTCTGGTGGTCAGGAGAGAATGTATTGGAAGCCTTGCAAAAAAGGATGACCAATTCTCTCGACCGTGTTTTCCTTCTGCCTGAACCAGGAAGAAATGTTTTATATAAGCGAACACTAACCGATTCAAATGAGCAGATTGACCCCTTGGTAGAACTTGATGTCGTCTTTCCCATTTTGCATGGCACTTTTGGGGAGGATGGAACTATGCAGGGATTTTTTGAGATGGCGGATATCGCTTATGTGGGTGCTGGCGTTCTGGGGTCATCCGTTGGTATGGACAAAGGTGTTTTCAAAGATGTGATGCGCTCGCATGACATACCTGTTGTGGATTGGCTTACCTTTACAAGAAAAGATATCATCGAAGATATCGACCTTGTGATTAATAAGTGTGAAGCGCTTGCTTCATATCCGTTATTTGTTAAGCCTGCAAATCTCGGCTCATCTGTTGGAATTTCAAAAGTGAAAAATCATTCGGATCTGGTGGAAGGATTAATAGAAGCGGCGTTGTATGACCGCAGGATACTCGTCGAAAAAGGACTTGATGCGCGTGAAATAGAAGTAAGTGTATTAGGGAATGAAACTTGTAAGGCATCAGTCGCCGGCGAGATCAAGCCGGCAGAAGAATTTTACAGCTACAATGCGAAATATATCAACGATAATTCCGAACTTTGTATCCCGGCAGATATCCCTGATGATATTGCGAGAAAAATTCATGATATTTCAATCCGGGCATATAAAGCAATTGATTGTGCCGGATTGACGCGCGTTGATTTTCTTTTAGAACGAAACACAAATCGTATCTTTCTTAATGAAGTGAATACTATTCCGGGATTTACTTCGATCAGCATGTATCCAAAATTGTGGGAACACAGCGGTTTACCATATCCGGATCTTATTGATCAGTTAATTGATCTTGCATTCGAAAGAAAGCAGGAAAGGAATAAGAGTAAAAGGACATTTGGAGAGAATTAGGTTAGATGGAAAATAGGGATTCAAGGCGTTCTGAAAAAGTCCGCCAGCGGCTGAAAAGAGAAAGCAATACCTGGATCAACCAGGCGTCTCGCCGTTTAACGGATCCTAACATATCCTTAAAAAACAATAATGCGCAATCTTTCTCAACATCTGTTCCTATTGGGTCACAGGCAGAAAAGCGCAATCATTTCTTCCGAATAGGTTGGCGGCTCATCAGCTTTTTATTGACCGCGGCTTTTTCGTTCGGATTGTATCAAATGTGGACCAGGCCGGAATTTCGGATCTCAGATATAAAAATCAATGGACTTCAACGAATCCCTGAAGATGAAGTACTTTCAAAGTTGGATTTAAACGGTAAACAGATCTTTACCGTTGATACGGGTGCTATCAAGCAATCACTTGAACGTGCCTTCCCAGAACTATGGGACATTAGAGTTCACCTAGTGATGCCAAATCAGGTCTCGATTCAATTAATTGAAAGACAACCTATGATCGCCTGGAAGTTTGCAGAACTCGTCATGTGGGTTGATGCGGAAGGATTCCTGATTCCCGATCGGAATTCCGAACAGGATTTACTCACGATTAAAGCGGATACACTGCCTGTCTATCAGTTAGCCATAGAACATGCAATTGATGATGAAACGCTTGAAATAGATCGTATTTCAAACATTTTCAGGGATAAACCGCAGATAAAAAACGATTTTCAACAATCAATATTCTTTGCTTTTCCAAAAAAGATTACACAAAACCTGCTTACAGCAATATTGCAATTGAATGCATGGATGCCAGATGAGAAAGAACTGCTCTATGAATCAGTCCGTGGTGTGGGATGGCAGGATGTGCGCGGGTGGGACGTTTTCATCGGTAGTAAGTTAGAGAACATTAATGACAAGATGCTGATGTATGAAACGATCATCAGGGAATTAGATAAACAGGGAATTCAACCATCATTAGTAAGTGTCGAATTCCTTCACGCACCTTATTATAGGCTGGGAAATTAACTATGGATAATAAAACGATCGTCGGAATTGATATCGGAACAACAAAGATCTGCACCATTGTCGGTCGGGTTGAGGAAGATAATTCGATCCGGATCATGGGTGTCGGAATTGAACCATCTCGTGGAATGAAACGTGGTGTGATGGTGAATCTTGAAGAAGCCACTGTTGCCATTGCGCGATCGGTTGAGAAAGCACAGCGCTCATCTGGATACGAGATACGTTCAGCGCTAGTCAGTTTGGCGGGCTCTCATGTATCTTCCATTAATAGCAAAGGTACCGCGGGAATTAACGGCGGTATTGTGCGAGAATCTGATGTCCATCGTGCGCTGGAAGCAGCCCAATCTGTCGCAATTCCGCATAATCGTGAGGTCATTCATGTCATTCAACGCGGATTCTGCATTGATGAACAAAGCGGCATCAGCCAACCAGTTGGTATGCATGGCTATCGTTTAGAGGTTGAAGCGCATATCATCACCGTTGCACAAACTACCGTTGAAAATATTCGAAAAGCAACCGAGGCGGCCGGAGTGCAAGTTCTACAGTTCGTCCTCAATCCCCTTGCATCCGGTGAGGTAGTGTTAACCGAAACTGAAAAACAACTGGGTGTGCTGGTTTGCGATATCGGTGGTGGAACAACCGATCTTGCAATTTACATCAACAGCGATATTTGGCACACAATGGTCATTTCCGTAGGTGGAAGTTTGGTGACCTCTGATGTTGCACATGGGTTGCGTCTTTCACTGAATCAAGCCGAAGAAGTGAAAAAGAAATATGGCCATGCCGTTGCAAATGAAGTTGGCATCGAAGAGTTATTTAGCGTCCGTGCCTATGGTGAGGATAACCCCATTCAGATCAACCGCAGAGACCTCGCCTATATCATTGAAGCGCGGATGGAGGAAATATTCCGCTTCGTTTTGCAGGAAATCAAACGATCAGGTTATGACGGCCTTATGCCCGCCGGTGTAGTGCTCACAGGTGGAACGAGCATGCTGCCTGGTATCAGGAAATTGGGAAATGAAGTGCTTGGCTTGCCTGTTCGTGTTGCCCAACCAGAGAATTTGTTGGGACTCGTGGACCAACTATACTCTCCTGCCTTTTCAACAAGTGTCGGATTATTACAATGGGCACTGCTCTGGGACGAGGCAGTAGAACCAAAATCAGCCAAAACACCACCGCTTCCCAATGATCTTTGGCTCAAGTTAAGGGATTTTGCCAGACGGCTGCTGCCGTAGGGCTTAATTATTATTTTTAGTAGGCAGTATTAATTGAACGGAGGAGAAAATGGATTACAACAAACAACCACAAGCAGAAACATTTGCCCGGATCAAGGTCGTTGGGGTTGGCGGCGGTGGCTGCAACGCAGTCAACAGGATGATCAATGAGGGCATCCAGGGAATCGAGTTTATCGCTGTCAACACGGATGCACAGGCTTTGACCCAATCCCTGGCGCAAAAACGTGTCCGAATTGGCGACAAGAGCACGCGCGGATTAGGCGCGGGCGGCCAGCCCGAGATTGGACAGAAAGCCGCTGAAGAATCATCTGAAGAGCTGTATGAAGTACTTAAGGGTAGCGATATGGTCTTTATCACAGCAGGCATGGGTGGCGGCACTGGAACTGGCGCAGCACCGGTTATCACGCGTATCGCCAACGAAATGCATGCGCTCTCCATTGGTGTGGTGACAAAACCGTTCACATTTGAAGGCGCTCACCGCATGCGTTCAGCCGAAGGTGGAATCCAGCAATTAAAACAGCATGCTGACACCTTGATCGTAATCCCTAATGATCGGCTTCTGCAGATCGTCGATAAAAAATCATCTCTGCAAAATGCGTTTGGTGTTGCGGATGATGTTTTACGCCAGGGTATCCAGGGCATTTCAGAATTGATCACCGTCCCCGGTCTCATCAACCTCGATTTTGCGGATGTGCGCACGATCATGTCTGAAGGCGGTGCTGCCCTGATGGCTGTTGGCCGTGCATCCGGTGAAGATCGGGCCCGCAAAGCTGCGGAAATGGCAATCTCCAGTGAATTGCTGGATATCACCATCGATGGCGCTCGTGGTATTCTCTTTAATGTATCCGGCGGCAGCGATCTATCACTTCTCGAGGTCAATGAAGCAGCAGCAATCATCAAAGAAACAGCACATCCCGATGTGAACCTGATTTTTGGTGCGGTTGTTGATCCAGAACTTGGTGATGAATTCCGGATTACAGTCATTGCCACCGGCTTTGATTCGAACAACATGCGCAATGGCTTGCGCCATTCGCGATTTGCTCAAACCATGGAACAAGCTGCTGGCTCAATCAAGAACAAAAAGGAAAACGAAAGTTCTTCAGCACATGATTATTCCGACACTGGGTCTAATGTATATGCGAGTGATGAGATTGAGGTGCCTGCGTATTTGCGTAATCGAACAAAAAAATAACTGAAAACCTCCAGTTTTCTCCTTAAGTGCGGGGTATGGGTATCTCTGCCTGCTCATACCCCGCCAAATCCCTCTGCCTAATATTAAAAAAGACCTTTCTTTAAGAAAAGGCCTGCTCTCTCCTCTTGAACTATATTTTTCACTATGCTATACTGATGCACACATAAGGTAAGTATCAACCAACATCCCCCCATATATGGGGGTTTTCATTCAAGTTTCATCGCATTAATTTAACAACCAGGGAATAAAGTTCGCACACCTGCAGGAGGCATCATGCGCTGTCCGCATTGTGAAAGTGAAAATACAAAGGTAATCGATACAACCCACGATTCAAAAGGGGGAATACGGCGCCGAAGAGAATGTGAGAATTGCCAGCGGCGCTTTTCCACCTACGAAAGAGCCATCATGTCTACCCCGTTGATCGTTAAGCGCGATAATATGCGTGAAGAATTTGATCGGGAAAAATTGATCCGTGGCATCCGAATCGCCTGCGCTAAGCGCCCGGTGCCTGCCGCTGAAATCGAAAGGTTGGCAGGAGAGATCGAGTCAAATCTGCAAAAAATGAATAAATTGGAAGTGCCTTCGCGTGTTATCGGTGACCTCGTCATCAATGGATTGCGGGATTTGGATCAGATCGCCTACATTCGATATGCAATAGTTTATCTCCCGCTGACAAATATGAATGACATACTGGATGAGATCAATCATCTATTAAATTCTGAAGGAGGGGATGCATGACGTCTCAATCAACCAAGAATCTTTTACCAACCCCGCCAGTGCCAGCTGATCTTCCAGAAATCGATCTCAGCGAGAATTCACATCAAGTATTGTGTATGCGTTATGTGCGTAAAGGGGCACATGGTGAACTGATTGAAACACCAAAAGAACTTTTCTGGCGGGTCGCCTATCACATTGCCAAAGTGGAAGAACAATGGGGTCAGGATATTATTGAGGTTGCGAAAGAATTTTATATAATGCTCGCCAATCGGCGATTTTTCCCCAATTCCCCAACGTTCACGGGTGCAGGCACCCCGCTCGGACAACTAGCCGCCTGCTTTGTTTTACCCATCTCTGACGATATGGGGCGCAGGCCGGATGGCATTTTTCAGACCTTGCGCGACTCTGCCCTGATCCAGCAAACCGGCGGAGGCAATGGCTTCTCATTCTCCTCTCTTCGGCCTGCCGGATCGATCGTTAAAGCGTCTGCGGGTAAGGCAACCGGGCCTATCGGGTTCCTGCGCGTGTATGATAATGCGTTTGGTGAAGTGGCCCAGGGCGGAACACGGCGCGGTGCAAATATGGCAGTGCTGCGCGTCGACCACCCGGATATTGAACAATTTATCAACTGTAAAACCAATGAAGGAGCCATAAGTAATTTCAATATCTCAGTAGGTATCACTGATGCTTTTATGCAGGCAGTTGAGAATGATCTCGATTGGGATTTGCGCTTTCCAGATGTGAACCACGAGAGCTACCGCGACTTTTCGGGTACGTTAGAAGAAGCCTGCGAGGCAGGAATTCCAATCATTACGTACAAAACTCTTAAAGCACGTGACCTTTTTAACACGATTGTGCAACAAGCCCATCATAATGGCGAACCGGGTTTGCTCTTCCTTGACGCGGCAAATCGCAGCAACCCGCTCCCCCATCTATATACTTTACAGTCCACAAACCCCTGCGGCGAGCAATGGTTAGGCCCTTATGAGAATTGCTGTCTCGGATCAATTAATCTTTCACAATTCCTCATAGAAGAAAAGAAGATCGATTGGGAATCGCTCGCAGAATACGTCCATATCGCCACCCGTTATCTGGATGATGTGGTGGATGCAAATGCCTATGTCCCGGCTGTACCCCAATTGAAAAAACACGCATTACGCGCCAGACGTCTTGGGCTCGGTATTATGGGGTTGGCAGATCTCATGTTCCACGTTGGGGTCCGTTACGGATCACCGCAAGGGCAGGCGCTTGCAGGTGAGATCATGGAATTCGTTCGCTTTCATGCTATGGCTGAGAGTATTAATCTGGCAAAAACACGCAGCGCTTTTCCGGAGATTACCGCAAGCATCTACGACCCCAAGAACCTCAAATGGTCTCCGCCCGTCACCCAAAATACCATCGACCTTCAAATCGACCGGCCGCAATTGGATTGGGACCTGATCGTTTCAGGCATAAAAGAACACGGGATCCGCAACGCTGCCCAAACCACGATCGCCCCCACAGGCACCATCGGGACAGTCGCTGGTTGTGAGGGTTATGGTTGTGAACCAGTATTTGCTCTAGCCTACACTCGCCACGTAAATAATGATGGTGATGATGTTGAACTAACATACACGTCTCCTTTATTTGAAAAGGCCTTGATCGAGGCAGGCATACCAGAACAAAAACGCGAAGAGATCATCACGCAAGTGAAGAAAAATGGTTCCTGCCAAAGTGTGCAAGACATTCCAGAGAAAATTCGCGATACATTTGTCGTGTCAATGGATATCAGCGCTGCAGACCATGTCAGGATGCAAGCAGCAATGCAATTATTTGTTGATAATTCCATTTCGAAAACAATCAATTTTTCTAAAACTGCACAGCCAGACGATATCGCCACCGCATACTTACAAGCCTGGCGCCTTGGCTGCAAAGGGATTACCGTCTATGTCACCGGATCGCGTGAAACTGAAGTTTTACACACCCACAATGGTGACGAGACAGAGCATGCTGATGTCCCAAAAATGCCTGGAACAGATATCCCCATCTGGATTCAAGAATCCGATGCGATGCAGCCACTATATATCAATCGCACCAAGAAACCGCGTCCGCGCTTCTTGCCCGGGTTCACTTTTGGTGTAGAAACCCCCGTCGGAAAGACTTTTGTAACAGTCAATGAAAATGGCAACTCCCAACCATTTGAAGTATTCATTAACACCGCCAAAGCTGGATCAGATGTCGCTGCGGATGGCGAAGCGATTGGGCGGCTGATATCCTATATTTTGCGCCTTTCATCACCGGTTGAACCAATTCAGCGCATGCAGGATATCTGGCGACAGTTATCCGGTTTAGGCGGCGGTCGGCCAATGGGATTTGGTCCAAACCGGGTCCGTTCGCTTCCCGATGGGTTGGCGCAGGTTATTGCAGAATATATTGAAAGCCGCGCTGACCGTATTTCGCAAGATGGATCGCCAAAGATCAGCCAATTAATGGAAGGAGAAAAACCGATTCCAGCTGATTTTAATGAAGTTAGTGAATGGACCAGAGAAAAAGAATTGTTCGCAATGCAGATTGGAGACCTGTGCCCAGAATGCGGTCATGCAGCCCTGGTCAATGAGGAAGGCTGCCGAAAATGTTACGCTTGCGGTTATAGTGAATGCTAAAATTCGTGAATGATTGAATTAAAGAATTAATCACTTACAGGATCTTGCGATGCCTAAACATCTCATTCTGGTTGCTGGGAATATCGGTTCAGGAAAAACATCTCTCACTGAGCGGATTGGTGAACGCCTCGGCTGGCGAACCGCATATGAATCAGTTGCGGATAATCCCTACCTGCCCAATTTTTATAAAGATATGAAAAAGTGGTCGTTTCACCTGCAGGTTTTTTTCCTTGGACATCGCGCAAAACAGCATCAGGAAATGGCCGCCGATCCGCGTTCAGCGATCATCGATCGCAGTATTTATGAGGATGCATATATTTTTTGCCGTGCGCTAAATCACATGGGGAATCTATCAGAGTTGGACTATCTCACCTATCAGAGTGTATTTAATCTGTTGATCCCCACCCTCACCAAACCATCCATGCTGATCTATCTTCGCTGCCCTGTCGACGTGCTTGTGCAGCGCATTCACATGCGGGGACGTGATATTGAATCCAGCATTTCCGCCGATTACCTTTCCTTGCTTGAATCATATTATGATGATTGGATCACTTCATTTGATGACTGCCCGGTTTTAACTATACGCACAGATGATCTGGATTTTGTTCATAAATCCAAGCATCTCGATATCGTCATCAAACGGATCAAGGACAAATTAGCCGGGAAGGAAGAAGTGGTTTTCACCTGATCAATTTCAGCCCAGAAACGCCTTCAACACTCGACAAATCGCCAAAGTCACCCATTCATCCGCATGACGGTTTTTTCCACCATAGCTGGCATTCCAGGTACCATTGGGATTCTGGTTATCAACGATCCAGCTTATGCTTTTTTGAATATCCTTATCTTCTTCCTTGATACCAATCTTTGCAAGGCTATCCAACACACTAACAAGGTCTGTCCACCAGAAAGGAAACTGAAACTTATACCAGTAGAAAATTGCCTGGCGAAATGTGAAAGTATCTTTTTCATGAAGCCGCTGCTTCATGAGGGTCCCGGTTTGCAATGCAACATCCGAATGGCTATATTTTGGGTGAGCAGCATAAGCCCGCAGTACCATACCAGTAGTCATATGTGAGAAAGGAAGTGTTCTATCAGGAGGAATAGGGCTCTTTTGGCACAACGTTCAATAATCCGACATCTTTAACATATTCATCGGAATGATCCATCCTCCATCTATCTGCCGCATAGAATCCAGCCAGAAAAATCCATTTTGGACACGCGCATCATCTGAGAATCCAGCCTTTACAATAATTTCTAACATCGCACCCATATAATAAGGAGTATATTGCCTTGATAATATTCCCCGGATATCTCCTTCATCAGTTTGGTAGGAAAATAAATAATCGACAGCATTTTTGACTGCTGCATGCCGGTGATCAAATCCGAATTTCTCGACCAAAATTCGTAAATTTTTCCAGGTTGCTAACAACTCGTATTTTTCTCCATACGCATCCCCTGGCCGGTTTCCCTTATATCGCCAGCTCCCATCATCCGCTTGGCTTCTTACTAGCTTGGTAGGTTCAGGCAATTTCCATACTCTATCACTCGCATCCCCTGCAGAAATATCTAATAATTGATTTGTAAAAAAGGTGATTGCAGGATCTGCTGTCGATAAGAGAGCCTGTATAGGGTCATAACTCAGTATTGCAGTCCATTTTCCAAAATTGTTCATTTTGATAATAACTATACAATGTTTTTACTCTTAGGTATTATTAATTAGGAATTATGCAAAACCTTTCCCTTGTTATTCCGTATATAAACAAAGAAAAACAATGACAAAGCCATCTGCAATATTCGCTGAAGCTGAAAGTATATCAAAAGCAAAAGCCGGAGATCAGGATGCCTTCACTGACATCGTAGAAGCGTATCAGAATCCGGTGTATAACCTTTGTTTTCGCATGCTTGGTACACCGCAGGAAGCTGAAGATGCAGCACAGGAATCATTCTGGCGGGCATATAAGAACCTTAATCGCTATGACCAGAGCCGTCCCTTTGCTACCTGGTTGCTCTCGATCGCAGCGCATTACTGTATCGACCAGCAGCGGCGCAAACGACTTCCAACAATGGATCTGGATGAGATCATCGAGTTTGCCGCGAATGATCCAGCTCCTAGTCCGGAGAGATCAATGGTTAATATGGAATTTTCAGATGAGGTACAGAGGCAACTATCAGAATTAAACGAAAATGATCGTGCCGTGCTTATTCTCCGCTACTGGTATGAATGTTCCGAAATTGAGATTTGCGAAGCTCTAAATATTACTAAAAGCGCTGTTAAAAGCCGCCTCCACCGAGCCAGAAAACATATGGCAGAGCAATGGTCGCAGGCAAATGGTGACTTAATAATGGAAGGAAGAAACCATGAAGCACAAACAATATGAAATATTGATCCTGGGAGATAAACCACTCAGCATACAGGAAAGCAACGAACTTGAAACACATCTGCAATCCTGCAAGAGTTGCCGTGCGCTTCAAACCGGATGGAATGCTAGCAACCAGCTCATTCGCCATGCAGCCCCCCATCAGCCAGCGCCTGGCTTTGCAGCGCGATGGCAGCAGACCATCATTAAAAAACGTCAAATAGAAAAGGTCAGACGATACAGACTATCGATGTTCTTTCTATTGGTTCTCGCATTCACTGGAGCCGTTGCATACCTGGTGGTCTCGGGTTCAGTTATGCAATCACTCGCTAATGGGTTTGCAATTCTCTCTAATCTGACAGTCAAAGTCACAAATGGATTATCCACTTTGGGTTACTGGATCCAAAGCGTACCAATTATTATTCCTCTCTTAGTGGGGTTTCTCTTGTTTGGTTTTTTCTCCGCTTTTATGATGTCTGGTATTTTCTTCATTTGGAATCTCAACCGAAGGGACCTCGTACTGAATGAAATCAAAGCTGATTAGTTTATCTGTATTTTTTGTATTCTCGATACTGCTAAGCGCATGCAGCGCTAATACAATCGGTGGCCAGGATGAATTTGGCAGCACATATCCCAGTCAAATCCTTTCTGGAGATGTGTATGTGTTAAGAACCTTTGAGAAAATTGATGGGAACATCGTTGGATTTAATACGACCTTAGTGATTGAAGAAGGTGCATCAGTGCTTGGCGACATCAACCTGTTCGCAAGTGATCTGGAAATCGCGGGTAGAGTCTCCGGCGACATTAACTTATTCGGGGGAGAATCAACCATACGCAGATCTGGGATTGTTACTGGCTCAATTAACAAAATCGCGAACGCGCAAACGATCGAACCAGGTGCCATGATCAACGGGGAAATTAATACTTTTAGCTTTCATGAGAATGACCATACCAATAATATCCAAATTCCAGAAGGTACCGAAAATCTCCTCAGGCCTCGCACCTTGATCATTTTCCAGATCATCCGAAATGTATTCCTTCTTTTTTCGAATATTCTCATCATTTTCCTTTTCAAAGACCAGACCATCCGCGGAGCAAAAAGGGTGCAGAAAGAACCCTTGGTTTCCTGGCTGGTCGGATTGCTCACTCTCTTCGCAGTGCCTTTTGTTTCAATTATCCTAATCATCACTATCTGTCTCAGTCCAATCGGGCTCATTCTGCTGATTCTGTTAGCGATCATCAATATTTGGGGTTGGACTGTCATCAGCTTCTTTATCGGATCTCAGCTTGCTTCCTGGTTCAAGTTGGAGCCAGGCCATATCGGTATTGTAGCCATGGGCTCAATCTTTTTTGGGATCATCTTCACTATCATGGCGTTCATACCAATCATAAGCATCATTTTCAGTTGGGTCATTTCATCCGCTGGAATCGGCTCGATCATCCTTTCTTTAATTTCCAGCAAAAAACGGTCATAAGTGCGCTGTTATATTCCAATAATTTGATTTTTTCCTCATTAAGAGTAGGTATAATCATTGAAATACCTAGATTACATGATCAATGAGGATGCATGAAACAAATTGTTCAGAATATGAAGGATGGTCAGACCGAAATCATTGACGTTCCGATCCCGGCAATTCAGCCGGGATATATACTTGTAAGAACTGGTGCATCCCTTGTTTCTGCGGGAACTGAACGGATGCTGGTTGAATTCGCGGAAAAAAACTATGTCGGAAAAGCGAGATCACGGCCAGACCTGGTCAGGCAGGTCATCCAAAAAGCGCAGCGGGATGGCATCCTGACCACTCTCGAATCCGCATTTAACCGTCTGGATCAGCCAATCGTGCTGGGTTATTCATCCGCTGGCACGGTTGTTGAAGTGGGTGCGCGAGCGGACCAATTCAAAGTTGGTGATCGTGTTGCCTGTGCTGGCGGCGGATACGCTGTCCACGCGGAGTACGCGTTGATTCCTAAGAACCTGGCGGCTAGGCTCCCGGATTCCGTATCTTTCGAAGAAGGTGCTTTCGCAACAATCGGGGCGATAGCGCTCAACGGCATCCGTCTCGCCCAACCCCAGATTGGTGAAAACACAGCAGTCGTAGGACTGGGCCTTTTAGGGTTGCTTTCCGCCCAGATATTGACAGCAAACGGATGCAATGTGGTTGGGATGGACCTCGACTCTAGCCGGATCGAATTCGCACAAAAAATGGGGGTTGCTTCTTTTACAAACGATCAACTCATTAGCAGCTATCTTCAATTGACTGAGGGGCATGGTTTTGACCACGTGTTTATTTGTGCTGACACCAGGTCAAGCCAGCCAGTAGAAATTGCCGGAGAGATTGCACGAGATCGCGGCACGATCATCGCCATTGGCGCGGTGGGAATGGAAATCCCCCGTAAGCCATACTATGAAAAAGAATTGACATTTAAGGTTTCGCGGTCGTATGGCCCGGGCCGTTATGATTCCACCTATGAAGAACAGGGGCAGGACTATCCCGCGGGTTATGTGCGCTGGACAGAAGGCCGCAACATCGCAAGTATTGTTGAATTGATTGCTGAGCAAAAAATCGATGTGAGGTCACTGATCACCCATCGCTTCTCAATAGACCGGGCAATCGAAGCATATCAGCTTTTATCTGGCAAAAAAGATGAAAAATATTTGGGTTTGATAATCAATTACCCTGTTGACCATTCATTTTCTGTCCATCCAAGATTGATCGAGCTCCCATTCTCTTATTCGCAATCCGGTCAGACACCGTTGAAAACAGGCGTGATCGGCGCTGGCAATTATGCCACTGTGGTATTTCTGCCAATCATCCACAAGCATCCTTTATCGCTGCCCTATGCGATTGCGTCAGCCCGAGGGTTGCATGCCAAACAATCTGCAAGAAAATACGATTTTAAAATTGCAACCTCTGATGAAAAGGATGTTGTCAATAATAAGGACGTCGATATTGCAGTAATCCTCACCCGTCATGACACGCATGCCGATCTGGCGTGCGCCGCACTGGAAACCGGAAAGCATGTGTATTGCGAAAAGCCGCTTGCTATCAGCAGAGAAGGTATGGAAAATGTTATCGCCCATTTGAAAAGGGAAAACCACCCCTACCTGACCGTTGGATTTAATCGGCGCTTTGCCCCATTTATCAAAGAAATTAAAAATACCCTCAAAGATAATCAGGAACCAATTTTTGCGCACTACCGCGTCAATGCCGGCTATTTGCCCAAAGACCATTGGCTGCATGATCTGCAATCAGGCGGGGGACGTCTGATTGGCGAAGGATGCCATTTTATCGATCTTATGCTTTTCCTGATTGGATCACCGCCAACACAGGTGAATACGCAAGTCTTGCCCAACAGCGGCAAGTATTGTAATGATAATATTCTGATCACGATCAATTTCTCTGATGGGTCAATTGCTTCGATTAGTTACCTGGCAAATGGCAGCAAAGCAGCCGGAAAAGAATATCTTGAATTATTTTCAGGCGGGCTTTCTATCTTTATGGATGACTTTAAAAAGCTGCAAATCTTCAACCATTCAAAGAAAACAAAACGATCTTTTCTTAAACAGGACAAAGGTCACGCAGCAGCATGGGATGCATTTATCAGGGCGATAATTGATCAGTTACCCCCGCCAATTTTATATCAAGATTTGCTTCTTTCAAGCTATGCTACTCTTGCCTGCGCACAATCCATGCAGGAAGGGGCGCCAGTCATCATCCAGGACTTCATCAGCAGGTAGTGCATTCTGATGGAAAAACCGCTTGCAGCAATCTATAAATCGATAACCCAATTACCACTGTCTGAGACCATCAATTATTTAATCTATCAGTTTCAATTAAGGAGCGGGCTCTTACGCATCTCAAACCCCGTTAACTCCATCAACCTTAAGCTGGAACCATCACTTTTATCCCCAAACTGGTTTGATTTTCTCCAATCAAGGGATCCTGATCTCTTGAGCCGGATCAATCACAAAAGTATCATCACCAGAGCTGATCGAATCAATCAGGGGAAAATATTATTTTTTGGGGAGATCGAAGGCGATCTGGATTTGGACCCAGGGCAGCCACTCACCCATTGGAGCAACGACCACAAATATTACCGAAAGGTAAATGATATCAAGTTCGTATGGGAACCTGCAAGATTTGGATGGTGTATTCAACTGGCGCAGGCATTTGACCTTACGCACGATGAAAAATATGCCCAATTTTTCTGGATGCAATACCGTGATTTTATACAAAAAAATCCATTAAATATGGGGCCAAATTGGTCATCAGCGCAGGAAGTCGCGCTGCGCTTGATAGCCTGGGTAATGTCGCTTCACCTCATCAGGTCTTCCAGTCATTCAAATGCCCAGGCGGTCGCAGATATATCAATCTCAATTGCTGACCATGCAGACCGTATCATGACGACCTTATCCTACGCAAAAGCCCAAAACAACAATCATATTCTCTCTGAAGCAGCCGGTTTATACACTGCCGGCACCTTTCTTATAAACCATCCTCGGGCAACGAAATGGCGTGAAAAGGGGTTATCCTTGTTCGAAAAATCAATCCAGCGCCAGATTGATCACGAGGGGGAATACATTCAACATTCCGCCAATTACCATCGCATGATGCTCATGCTCTCACTCTGGATGGCTAAACTTCTCGAAGTAAACAGAGATAAATTTACACAGGAAACAAGGGAAAAGATCAAAAGCGCTGTTTTCTGGTTATATAATCTTCTGGACATCCAATCCGGGCAGGTTGCAAACCTCGGGCATAATGACGGATCACTCATATTTCCCCTTTCCTCAGCGCCATACTATGATTACCGGCCCATCATCCAGGCAGCTGCAAATGAGTTCCTTGAACAGAGCTTGCTCTCATCCGCCCTCTATGATGATCTTGCTATTTGGTTAGGCATCGTCATTCGGACAAATGAAAACCATATCCCGGCTGCGCATCCCCACAGCCCAAGAATTGGCGATGAAAACTCCTGGGCAATGATTCGCGCAAAGCGCTACCGCTCCCGCCCCGCCCATGCTGACCAGCTGCATCTTGATCTGTGGTTTCAAGGAACAAATATCTTGTTAGACGCGGGAACTTTTCAATACAATGCCCCAAAACCATGGGACAATGGTCTATCGACGACCAGAGTGCACAACACAATAACCATTGGACAAGCAGATCAAATGACCCGTGCGGGTCGGTTTCTTTGGTTGGACTGGGCCCAGGCGCATATTTCGGAATATAACTATGAACACAAGATCGTCGCAGCCCATGATGGGTATTTGAATCTCGGCGCTGTCCATGAGAGAACATTGATCAAAAAATCCCAAACCCAATGGCAGATATTCGATTATGTCTATAGAATGAAAGCTGCCAAGAATCAGATGTCTCTTGATCTGCATTGGTTAGTCCCGGACTTTGATTGTGAAGTTGTGGATGAAGGAGTATGCTTGACAGCTCCTTTCGGGAAAATAACCATTCACACCCATAATGGTGACGGGCAAGTTTCACCAGTGCTAACGATCTTCAGAGCAGGGAGGTCAATCACACAACCACTTATTGAAAAACCTTTGCTTGGATGGTATTCTCATACTTATGGAGTGAAACAACCTGCATTATCCATTCTTTATTCATTCAAACAAAAACTACCCGCAACGATAAGGACAGACATCGTTTTCGAATAAACTAAATATTTTTATGCATATTCTTCTCATTCACCAGGCGTTTGCTGCAATTGATGAACCGGGTGGTACCCGCCACCACGAATTTGCCCGGCTGCTCGCCAGCCAGGGCCATCAGGTCAGCATCATCGCCAGCCGCGTAAGCTATCTGACGGGATCGAAACAAAAAGTGGATAAGGTTATTAATGAAATGGATGGGAAAATCATCATCCACCGTGCCTATACGTATTCTGCTCTTCATAAAAGTTTTTTTCATCGCTTATTGAGCTTTTTTACTTTTATGGTTTCTTCATTTTTTACTGCCATGCGCATAAAAAATGTTGATATCGTTTGGGGCACTTCCCCTCCAATCTTTCAAAGCTTGACGGCATATCTGATTGCGCGCATCAAAGGTGCAAGATATCTGCTGGAAATACGCGATCTTTGGCCAGATTTTGCTGTTGCCGTAGGGGTCCTTAAAAATAAATTTCTGATTTTATTATCCCAATGGCTTGAAAAATTCCTATATCGGCATGCAGATCAGGTCATCGTCAACTCACCCGGATATATCCAGCATGTAGAAGACCGTGGTGCCCGGAGAGTTTTATTGATTCCCAATAGCGCTGATGAATCCTTCTTTACTTCGGAAGGTGTATTAGAAATGAGAAAATCACTTGCATGGCAAGAAAAATTCGTCATTCTGTACGCAGGCGCTCACGGTATGTCAAACGATTTGAGGACTGTATTGGGGGCAGCTAAGCTGCTTGAATCACAAGATAACATCTTGTTCGTATTTTTAGGTGACGGAAAAGAAAAACAACACCTGATTGATGAATCATTCGCGCTTGATCTGCACAACGTGCAATTCCTTAACCCGGTCCCCAAAACTGAGATCGCAGCATATTTTCAGGCGGCAACTGTGTGTTTGGCGATTCTAAAACCGATCGAAATGTATAAGACCACCTACCCCAACAAAGTATTTGATTACATGGCAGCAGGAAAACCCATCGTTTTGGCAATCGATGGTGTCATTCGCGAAGTGGTTGAAAAAGCGCAATGTGGTCTATTCTGCCAGCCGGGGAATCCAGAAGCCATCGCGAATGCTGTTACACAATTAAACGCTATGACCGAATCCAAACGAGAAGCCATGGGGGCGAGGGGAAGGCATTACCTACAAAAACACTTCGACCGGAAAAAAACGGTAAAACTTTTTTCTGATATGATAGAAAAAATGGTGGATGAAAATGTCTGAAAAAATACTGATTGTGGAAGATGAACTAACGCTGCAGGAAACCCTCGCCTATAACCTCGAACATCAGGGTTATCAGGTGATAACCGCTTCAGATGGAATTACCGCCATCACACTGGCAAAAGAATCAGAACCGGACTTGATCTTATTGGACATTATGCTTCCGGGCATGGATGGGTTTGAAGTATGCCGAATCCTCAGAAAAGATATGACCGTCCCGATCTTGATGTTAACTGCACGGGATGACGAAATAGACCGCGTGGTAGGTCTTGAAGTGGGCGCTGATGATTATCTGACCAAACCATTTAGCATGCGTGAATTGATCGCCCGAGTGAAAGCGTTATTGCGGCGTGTTCGTATCATGCAATCAAAGAACGAAGAACAAGAAGAACACAAAACATACGATTTTTCAAATCTTCGCATCGACGAATCAAGGCACGAAGTCCTTATTGACAAAACCCCATTGAACCTAAAACCAAAAGAATATGATCTGCTTCTCTATCTTGCCCGCCATCGGGGTCTGATTCTTTCCAGGGAGCAAATTCTTGAAGAAGTTTGGGGTTGGGATTACTTCGGTGACAGCCGTACGGTTGATGTCCATATCCGCTGGCTGCGGGAAAAGATAGAAGAAGATCCTGCAAATCCTAAACGGATTATCACCATTCGCAGCGCAGGGTATCGGTTTGAGGGGTAAGAAAATTGCGCAACTCGCTCTTTTTTCAGATTATTCTTTTTCTGACCATTATTCTGTTGCTCACCTTGATTGTTCTCTATCCAAATATCTCAAACCAGGTCGGCCTTTTTAGAACAACAGACTTCATCATTTTTCCATTAATCCTGGTTTCAATTGCAATCCTATCAGCAGCGTTTATTGCATCAAGATACATCAATCCAATAAAAAAGATTACAGATAACATATCCCATTCTGTTGCATTAACTGATTTTTTTTATAACGACCGGCAATTACCATCAGAGATCCAAAGATTGTTGCTTGCGATTATTCGCCATCAGACAAATTCCAATGAATCGGAAACGGATTATCTGGCAGAAAGAAAGATGTTCAATTCACTGCTCGTAAATATGAATGACGGAATATTGATTGCTGATGAATCCGGGATTGTTACCCTGATCAATCCCTGTACAAAAGAGCTTTTTGAAATTGAAAATAAGAAAGTGATCGGGTTATCACTGGCAGAAACGCTCCGAAATCACCACGTCAATGAATTATGGCAAAAATGTGTCTTTTCTCAGCAACAGGAAATGGTATCGTTCGAAGTCCCACCTACGAAATCGTTTATTCAGTGCATCGCTTCCCCGTTAGACCCGGAATTACCGGGAAGCATACTTTTCCTTTTTCAGGATCTCACGCGTATGCGCCAGTTAGAGATCATCCGCCGGGATTTCGTGAGCAATGTGTCACACGAATTGCGAACACCACTTGCTTCATTAAAGTTGATCACCGAAACCTTACAAAGCGGTGCGCTAAATGACCCGCCCGCAGCAAACCGCTTTTTAATCAAGATGGATCAAGAAGTGGACAACCTCACGCAAATGGTTGAGGAATTATTAGAACTCTCACGGATCGAGTCTGGACAGGTGCCGCTGGAACGCCAATGGATAAAGCCGCAGGAATTGCTTCATATCGCGGGCGAGAGGATGGAAATGCAGGCTGACCGTGCTGGACTTGAATTCGAATACGGCTGCGACCCGACATTACCTTCAATATTCGTTGATGCCTCCCGTCTTAGCCAGGTGTTGATTAACCTCATCCACAACGCCATCAAATTCACACCGCCCGGTGGAAAAATTGAAACATCCGCGTACAGCGAAGGAAATAGGATTATTTTCTGTGTCAAAGATTCAGGGATCGGAATCCCTGAAAAAGACCTGGAACGCGTTTTTGAACGTTTTTACAAATCCGACCGTTCGCGCACACAAAGAGGTACTGGGTTGGGATTATCCATTTCAAAACATTTGGTTGAAAAACATGGGGGAAAGATCTGGGTGGAAAGCACCCATAAGGCTGGCAGCACATTCAAATTTTCAATAGCTACAAACAGAAACTTTTAAACCCCCTTAATCTATTCTTAACATTCCTTGCATTGAGCGTTAAGCATCACTCGATATGATTGTGAGCGTATTAATAACCCAATAAAAGGAGAAAATAGTATGTCGAAAAAAGTGTTTGCAGTAATGGCTGTTTTCGCAATCGCCGCAATGTTCATTGCAGCGTGCGCACCGGCAGCCCCCGCAGCTGAAGAAGCAGCTCCCGCGGAAGAAGTAGTTGTAGAAGAAGTAGAAGTAATGGAAGCAGAACCCGTAGAAGGTGACGTTCTCGCAGATGGCTCCAGCACAGTGTATCCGATTACGGTTGCTGTTGCTGAAGAATTTGCTCCTGTCTTCCCCAATGTACGCGTGTCCGTTGGCCTTTCCGGCACCGGCGGCGGATTCAAGAAGTTCTGCATCGGCGAAACCGACATCAGCGATGCTTCCCGCCCGATCAAAGACGAGGAAGCGCAGCTTTGCCAGGAAAACAATATTGAATTCACCGAGTTTCTGGTTGCCATGGATGGCCTCACCGTCATGGTCAATCCCGAGAACGACTGGCTCACCGCTTTGACCGCCGAACAAATTGGCCAGATTCTGGGCGCCAGCAGCACCATCACCAAGTGGTCGGATATCGATCCTTCCTACCCAAATGAGACTATCACTTTCTTTATCCCAGATCCTGATTCCGGCACCCGCGATTATATGATCGAAGTAGTCGAAAAGGCAGTTGGTGATGAAGACCTCCGCCAGGATGAGAATACCACTTTCAGCAGTGATGACAACGTTCTTCTGGATGGCATCGCAAATGAACTGTACAGTTTCGGTTTCTTTGGATACGCCTACTATGTCAATAATACCGACAAGGTAAGAGCGGTTGCAGTGGTCAACAAGAATGGTGACGCCGTTCTCCCAAGTGATGAAACAGTCCAGAACGGTACCTACAATCCGCTTTCTCGCCCGCTCTTCATCTATGTGAATAATGCCAGCCTGGCATCAAAACCGCAAGTCGTAGAGTTTGTGCGCTTCTTCCTCAGTGAAGCAGGTGCGCCTTCAATCATGGCCGATGTAGGTTACAGCATGCCTCCAGATGGCACCTACGAAACCCTGAACGCAAATCTTACGGCAACATTAGGGAACTAACAAACAATGTACTGTACACAAGGTGAGCTGAGCTCACCTTGTGTCATTTCAACCCACTGAGGCATTATGAATAAAAACTTTAAGAATAGAAACCTTCGCGAGAAGTTGATCGCAAGATTCTTGTTTTTTTGTGCTGTTTTTTCAATTTTGGTTACGGTCGGAATCATTTTTTCATTATTTTCAGAGGCTATCGGTTTCTTTCTCAGGCCTGAAGTTAGTCTTTTTAAATTCTTTACTGGAACCAATTGGCGGCCTTTGTCATCGAAAGTGTCACCTGATAATTTTGGTGTTTTGCCTTTGATTACAGGCACTTTCCTGGTAGCCAGTATCTCAACGCTGATCGCTGTACCGCTTGGGCTCGGAACCGCGATATTCCTGTCAGAATATGCCACCGATAAAATCAGGGATGTTCTTAAACCACTAATTGAAATATTAGCCGGCATTCCTTCTGTAGTATATGGCTATTTCGCGATTAGTTTTATCAACCCCATCATCCGGACAATTTTCTCCGAGTGGTTACAAATGGAAGTTAATTTTTTCAATGCACTTAGCGCTGCGGTCGTCCTTGCGGTGATGATTATCCCCACCGTTGCTTCGATCAGCGAAGATGCCATTCGCTCCGTCCCAAAATCTCTTCGGGAAGGATCACTTTCTTTGGGCGCAACTAAAATGGAAACAGTAGTAAAAGTGGTTTTACCAGCTGCATTAAGCGGTATCATCGCGGCTTTCATCCTTGCAATGTCTCGCGCTGTAGGCGAAACTATGGCTGTGACTATTGCTGCTGGAGCAACTCCAAGGATGACCTTAAATCCATTACATAGCGTGCAAACCATGACAGCGTTCATCGTCCAGGTCAGCTTCGGTGATGCACCAGCTGGTTCGATTAATGGGCAATCAATTTTTGCTGTTGGTGCCACCCTATTTATGATCACCTTTATTATGAATATCATCAGTGATCTGATCTTGGAAAGATATAGAGAGGTTTACGAATAAGATGAGAATAATAAATACAAAATTAAAAGGCAATCTAAATTATCGCCACAAGATAGGGAAATTTTTTCTCGGTTTGATAATATTTAGCACACTAGTAGGATTATTGATGCTTACCGTATTGCTTGTGGATATAGCGGTTGAAGGGGCTGATTGGCTGCGCCCCGAGTTATTTCTCAACTACCATTCTAGGAAACCTGAAAAAGCCGGAATGAAATCCGCCATCGTCGGCAGCATCATCGTCATGGGCCTAACTGGTCTTTTCAGCTTTCCAATCGGAGTTGGTGCCGCCCTCTACCTGGAAGAATATGCTGAAAAAAATCGGCTCACCCGTTTCATCAATATTAACATCAACAATCTGGCTGGTGTTCCTTCAATCGTATATGGTATCCTTGCTCTTGTTGTTTTTGGAAGGATGTTTGGTGTTCTTTCTCCAAACAGCTGGTTGGTAACAACCTTCAACCTTCCAGTTGGAAATAGTGCATTAGGCGGTCTGGATTTCAACCTCTTCGGTTTGGAGTGGTTGCGAATCAAGATGCCCTTCGGGCGTTCATTGCTTTCTGGGGCATTGACTATGACTTTATTAATATTGCCGGTCGTGATCATCTCTTCAAGAGAAGCCATTCGCGCAGTTCCAAATTCGATCAGGTTAGCCGCATATGGTTTGGGTGCGACAAAATGGCAAACAATTTCAAGGCAAGTCTTGCCAATTGCGATGCCAGGAATTCTGACAGGCATCATCCTCGCATTAAGCAGAGCAATTGGCGAAGCGGCCCCTTTAATCATCATGGGTGCTTTCACTTATGTGCCATTCTTACCGGAATCTCTTTGGGATCAATTCACCGTGATGCCAATTCAAATTTATAATTGGATCACATTACCACAAGAGGAATTTCGCCTTCACTTAGCAGCTGCAGGTATCATTGTTCTTCTCGCCGTCCTGCTCTCTTTTAATGCGATTGCGGTATTTCTAAGAAAGAAAATGGAAACAAAATGGTAGATATAATATCAACACCTTCAACAATAATGGAAGAAATTAAAATGAATAACAATTTAAATACAAAGTTGAATATCGAAAATTTCAATTTATTTTACGGGAATTTCCAGGCGCTGCGTGATGTAACCATAGGAATTCCTGAGAAGCAGATTACCTCCATCATCGGCCCCTCCGGCTGCGGAAAGAGCACCTTTCTAAGATCGTTCAATCGCATGAATGAGCTGATTCCAACAGTAACAACGTCTGGCTCAATCAAACTGGACGATGTCGACATTCATCAGAATGATCCTGTTGAATTGAGGAAAAAGGTCGGAATGGTTTTCCAGCGCCCAAATCCTTTCCCTAAATCCATCTTTGATAACATCGCATTCGGCCCCCGCGTCCATGGGATCACAACCAAACAAGTTCTCGTCGAGATCGTTGAAAAAAGCCTGCGCCAGGCAGCCCTCTGGGATGAAGTAAAAGATGATCTGAACAAATCTGGCCTCGCTCTTTCCGGCGGACAGCAGCAGCGCTTATGTATTGCCCGTGCCCTCGCTGTCGAACCAGAAGTGATCCTGATGGACGAACCAGCCAGTGCCCTTGACCCAATTGCCACTTTAAAGATCGAGGATTTAATTCAAGAATTAAAAGAAAAATATACTATAGTTATAGTAACGCATAATATGCAGCAGGCTGCGCGTGCTTCGGATTACACAATGTTTTTCAACATGGCAGAAGATCGGGCTGGTTATTTGGTTGAGTCTGGAAAAACAGTAGATATCTTTACCAATCCGAAAAAAGAACTAACCGAACAATATATTTCAGGTCGATTTGGATAAAGAGGATACGCAACATGGCGAGAGAAATATTCAGTCAAAAAATTCAACAGATCAAAGATGAGATCTTATTACTCGGATCGATGGTCGAACAGGCAACATTAGATGCTGTAAAAGCATTTAAACATCGGGATTTGGAAGCAGCAAGAAATATTATGGAAGAGGATCAAACCATTAATGACAAACGCTTTGCGATTGAGAATGCAATTATGATCCTGTTTGCCACGCAACAGCCGCTTGCGCATGACCTGCGTCTCCTTTCGGCCATGCTGCTGATCTCCAACGAACTGGAAAGAATGGGAGATTATGCAAAAGGCATCGCACATAATGCGCTTCGATTAGGTATCTCGGATATCCCAATTCCGATCAGAGATATTGAAAAAATGGCAGAATTGGGTGTGAGTATGCTGCATCGTTCACTTTCCGCCTTTGTCAACGAAAATTCAGAATTGGCAGCACAGATCCCAAATGAGGACGATCAGGTAGATGATCTGTTCAATAAATCTTATCGCTCTATCGTCAATGTGATGGTGTCCAATCCATCCATGATTGATGACGCGAGTTTCTTGCTGTGGGTCGTACACAATCTTGAACGCTTTGCGGATAGAACGGTTAATATTTGCGAAAGAACACTCTTCATCGTCTCCGGAGAAATGATGGAAATGGATATTACAGACGATGAAATAGATGATGAGGATAAAGAGTAAAAAAGAGCGGAATACCGAAATAGAAAAAGGGCTTGTATAATTCTTTTATGCGAGCCCTTTATTTATATCAGGAGATATGATGCTAAAACCAAATTCTAGCTTGGGTAAATTGATCGTTGTTGAGGGGATCGATGGAAGCGGAAAATCTACACAGATCGATCTCATTTATAAATGGCTGTCAGAAAAAGGAAAATCTGTCTATTTCAGCGAATGGAACTCATCTCCGTTGGTAAAAAACACGACCAAAGAAGGGAAAAAATCCAAAGCGTTCACCCCAACCACATTCAGTCTGATCCAGGCAGCAGATTTTGCCGATAGGTGGGAAAACGAGATTCTTCCCATGCTAAAAGCTGGCGTAATCGTCCTGGCAGACCGATATGCCTTTACGGGGTTCGCCCGCGATGTTGCCCGTGGCGTAGATCCAGATTGGGTTCGCAACCTCTATTCATTCGCCTATCAGCCAGATCTTGTTCTCTACTTTAAAGTTCCTTTGGAGGTGGCAGTCGAACGGATTACATCTGGAAGAACTAAACTGAAGTATTACGAAGCCGGGATGGATTTGAAACTCTCAGATAAAAGAACAACTAGTTTTGAATTGTTTCAGGAGAAAATACTCAAAGAATACAAAAACATGTCCGATGAGTACAATTTCAGTGTCATCGATGCCACCAGGCCTGTGCATAAACAACAGAAGGAAGTAAGGAAGCTCGTTGAAAGTGCTTTGAAAAATTGGCGCGGTTTACCCAGCCCTGATTATTCAGCAAGGAACTATGCCCGCAGGCAATCAAACAAGAAGGAAAACAAATCCAAGGAGAAATAAAAATGGCAGAGAATAATTATTATGGATCTGGCTTTCCATATCGCAAAGACAAAAAACTGCCTGGGAAATTGATCGTTGTGGAAGGCACAGATGGAGTGGGCCGTTCCACACAAATAGATCTGTTGAAGAAATCTCTTGAAAAAAATGGGTTTGCAGTCTCAGACACCGGCTTGCGAAGATCAAAGCTGACACAATCAGGGCTCGAACAAGCCAAACGCGGGAATACACTCTCCCCCCTTACCAATAGTTTGTTTTATGCAACCGATTTTGCCGATAGGCTGGAGAATCAGATCATTCCAGCTTTAAGAGCGGGATTTATCGTGCTTTCAGATCGTTACTTTTATTCCATCATAGCCCGTGATGTCGTCCGTGGCATTGACCCGGCTTGGGCCAGAAAGGTGTACGGATTCGCACTTATCCCAGACATCATTCTGTACTTAAAAGCGGATATCGATACGTTGATAACCAGGATTGTCCATGGAAGAGGATTTGACTATTGGGAAGCTGGCATGGATATCCTCAAAGAGGATAACATGTATGATAGCTTTAAGAAATATCAGGAATACATGATCGATCAATTTAGCTTAATGACGAAAGAATTCAATTTTGAGGTCATCGATGCAAACTTATCAATCATGCGAACACACCAGGAGATCATGCAGCGCATTCAACCTATTCTGGATGAATATATAAAGTAAAACTGAAAAAGGAGGAAAGGTGGCAAATAAAAAAGAGGATCTGAGCATTTTGCGCTATTGTGCCAATACACTTGACCCTCACATTGACGATCTGAAAAAAGCAGCAAAAAATATACTCAAACGCAATGATATTGAAGATGTCCATGATTTGCGTGTTGCATCGCGCCGCATCAGATCAACCTTGAATGCCTTCGCTGACCACCTGCCAAAAAAACAATTAAACAGTTGGATGAAAGACACGCGAGCGATAACAAAAGCCTACGGGAAAGTTCGCGATTTGGATGTCCAGCTTGACCTGATCAATCGACTATATTCCGAAACACAAGATTCTAAATTGCGTACTGGATTAAGGCGTATCCAGCTGCGCCTGGAACAAAAACGGAAATCACTGCAGGAAAAGACCGCCCAGAGCACACAGTCTTTACTGGAAAGCACGGCCATTGATGATCTCTCAAATTGGGTCAGCCAGATGATGGAAAATTCAGTTGATGAGGAATTCTATTCTCCAGCGCTCTATCAATTGGGCTACAAACAGATTCAGAACCGCCTGGATGAATTCCTCTTCTACGAAGTATTCATCTTTGACATCCAGCGCGTTGAAGAATTGCATTCCATGCGGATCAGCGCAAAAAAATTGCGCTATTCTCTGGAAATTTTCGCGGATTTGTATCGAAATGAAACTGACTTCGCACAAAAAATAACCAGGCAGGCGCAAGATTTTCTGGGTGAGATTCATGATTGTGATGTTTGGATTGATTTTCTTCCGCTCTTCATGCAAAAGGAATACGAACGGATCAAATCATTTTATGGCTATACCCGTCCATATCGCCGAATCCGTCCAGGAATTGAATATCTTATTGCAAACCGAAAACAGGAACGCGAGAAGTTATATCAAACATTCCTGAAAGACTGGAAAGACTGGAAATTGAAAGAGACCTGGCTTAATCTGAGAAAAGTCATTTTCCTCACCAGCCTCGAAATTCAATCACAATCAATACCGCCTGAAACTACACAGGAGAATTCAGATAATCTGATTGAAAATAGTCAGGATGCGACCGGTGACGTCCCACCGCTTGAATGAGGGGCTAAATTCCCTCAAATAGATCCGTGAGCGGCTCTTTCTTTTCGTAGATCGGATACGCTTGCATAAAAGTCTCGACCGACTGAAAAATCCTTAATAACCAGGTTACGATAAAACCGCTTTGTTTATCACCGCCCTGGCTGGCATGGCACGCAGACGCCTGATCCCGTAATCGCGCAAACCGCCGATAATTTACTTTTGCGTGAACAGGGAAATCCTTCTCTACTATGGCCAAAAGATCGATATCTTTATTGTTCCCAAAGTGGCTTGGATCCACTCCAAAAAATGGCATCAGCCGCACGACGATTTTGAAAAACCCGCGCGGAATGATATGGAAATAGAGTTTCTTTGGAGCGTAAGGGGGCAATTTTTCGATCTCATAAGTAGGATCCGAAGATAATCCAAACGCCATTACCGTTGCTTTGTGCGCCGCAATATGGTCCGGGTGCATGTATCCACCGATCGGGTCAAATGTCAATACAATATCCGGTTTGATGCTACGTATAAGTTCAACCAATTCTCTGGCAACATGACTAACTGGTGCGTTAATGAAAGCGTCGGGATGGTCATTTTCAATGCTGCCAGCCATGCCAGAATCGCGATAATCCAAAAAATGGACTTTTCGGATGTTAAGCACATCCGCTGCGCAACATAATTCATTTTCGCGTAACTCCGCAATGGTATTGAAGCCAATCATTTTCTCATCAGGGACTTCACCCACCTCACCCCGTGTAGCACACACCAGATGTACCTCTGCGCCTAAATGCCCATAATAAGCAAGCGTCCCACCCATACCAAATGTTTCATCGTCTGGATGCGCAAGGACTACTAATATTTTTCTTCCAGAATAAGGTAATGCGTCCATGTTAGATTTCAAAGCATACCGGACATTTACCACTTTTTTTGATAGAGATTTCTTTGAATTCCATCTGCAACCCATCAAATATCAATAATCGGCCTGTCATCGGCTGCCCAATGCCAGCAATAAGCTTAATCGCCTCTATTGCCTGAAGAGAACCGATTACTCCGGGAAGCGCACCCACAACACCTACTCCGCGATTTGCATTCTTATATTCTTCCGAAGGTGGTTTTTGGAACACACATTGAAAACACGGTCCGCCCTTATGATTAAACACACTCATTTGCCCTGAGAATTGATAGATTGCCCCATAAATGAAAGGAATGCTGTTTTCCACACAGGCAGCATTGATAATATAACGTGAATCAAAATTATCAGTTGCATCAATCACAATTGCATAACCTGCCAGGATTTCACGAGCATTATTTTCATCAATGCGTTCATGCAAGGTAATAATGTCAACATTCGGGTTAAGTGACTTAATTCGCTTCTTGGCGGAAGTAATTTTGGCAATACCGATCATTTCAGTGGAATGGATGACCTGGCGCTGCAAATTACTTAATTCAACATTGTCCGAATCAACAAGGCCCATTCTTCCAACACCAGCAGCAGCCAGATACAGCGCTGAAGCAGATCCCAGGCCGCCGCAGCCCACAACTAAAACGGATGAATCTTTCAGCTTTATTTGCCCGGTTTCACCCAGGTCAGGGATATTCAAATGCCGTGCATATCGGATGCGCTCTTGTTCACTTAATACTGTTTTCATCATTTTTATTATAAACAATCAATACCCAAAATCGAATGGCTCGTATCAGGTAGAATTAGGGTATGAATGTGATTATCACGCACGAGCAAGCGGATTTTGATGCGATTGCATCGCTTTTGGGGGCTTATCTCACGCTAAGTGATACATCTCCTGTGCTCCCTAATAAATTAAACCGGAATGTTAAGGATTTTCTCGAACAATATGCATCATCATTTCCTTTTCAGTCAGTCTCTGCCCTGCCAAAGGAGCCTATCAATAAGGTGACATTGGTTGATACCCAATCATTGGTCACTCTAAAAGGCATTTCCAATGAAACAGCTATCAGTGTGATCGACCATCATGAGAAAAAAAATACGCTTCCCGCTCATTGGGATATGAAATACGTTCCTTATGGCGCAAACACAACCTATTTTGTCAAATTACTTGAAAAGAATAGCCAGCATGAACTCGATCCATTGGAAGCAACCCTGCTGTTATTGGGTATATATGAAGATACCGGATTACTTACCTATACGAATACTACAGCACATGATGCCAGCGCGGTGGCATACCTGCTTTCACAAAACGCAAATTTAGAGATTGCTGCCGACTACCTCAACCCCCCGCTTTCATCAGCCCAGCAATCTGTGTTTCAATCGTTGCTTGAAAACAGCAGGCACATTAACATGTATGGCCTTAATATCCTGATTGCTACCGCCTCAGCGATGGATCTGGATGAAGAAGTGTCTTCAATTGCGCACAAGATCAATGATCTATTTGAACCGGATGCACTCTTTATTTTTGTCGCATTAGCGGAAGGGATCCGCCTTGTCGCGCGATCAACAACAAATCGGGTTGATACCGCAAAAATTGCCAGAATCTATGGGGGTGGTGGCCATCGCCGCGCTTCCGCTGCGTTGATTGATTATGACACTATTAACGAGATTGATCTATCATCTATCCTGCAAGAATTTGAAGCAACGCTTCAAGATAATATAATGCCAGCCATCCGCGTTCGCAACATTATGTCAAAAAAACCACTCACGCTCAACCCGGAGACTTCTGTGGAAGAAGCGCATGCGTTGATGGAACAATATGGTTATGAAGGGTTCCCTGTTCTGAAAAACAACGAAATTATCGGTCTGCTAAACCGCCGGGCGGTTGATAAAGCGTTTAAGCACAATCTACATAAGACTGCTTCCAGTTTGATGGAAGCAGGAGATTATTCTGTAAATAAAAATGACACCATTGAGCACTTACAAAAAGTAATGGCGCAAAGCGGTTGGGGCCAAATCCCTGTCATTTCACGGAACAGCAAAGAAATAATCGGCATTGTCACACGGACAGATGTGCTGAAGGCAATTACTGGGGATCAACTAAATAACAACCATCAAAATCTGGCTAAAGCCTTAAAGAAAAACACATCGAGTGGCGAATTCTCATTGTTAGAACTTGTAAGCCAAACCGCAACAGAAATGAACGTACCGATTTACGTTGTTGGCGGTTTTGTGCGTGATATTATATTGGAAAGGCCGTCACCAGATTTTGATATTGTCGTGGAAGGCGATGCAATCCTACTAGCGGATATGCTCGCAAACAAATACGGTGGGAAAATCACCAGCCATAAAAAATTCGGCACTGCAAAATGGTGGCCTCTGGAACAGAAATCCAACATTCGCAAGACAAAATTACCTTTCAGCGAAAATCAATTAAAAGAAATCCCAACCGCATTAGATCTGATCAGTGCCAGGACAGAATTTTATGAGAGGCCAACCGCCCTTCCCACCATCAAACAGAGCAGTATCAAGCTTGATCTACACCGGCGCGATTTCACCATCAATACCATGGCAATCCGTCTCGATGGAGATCATTTTGGCGAGCTTAATGATTATTGGGGTGGATTGAATGACCTGGAAAATGGATTGGTTCGGGTGCTGCATTCACTATCCTTTGTCGATGATCCTACCCGGATGTTGCGTGCAATTCGTTTTGAAAAGAGGTTTAATTTTGAGATCGAGCCAAGAACTCTTGAATTATTGAGGGAGGCTGTGCCTCTATTGGATGAAGTCTCAGGTGACCGAATTCGGCATGAATTGGACCAAATGTTTTTAGAGAAATCTTCACCTGATATGCTGGAAAGATTGCAGGATTTGGGGATTCTCCGGCAGATCCATCCAGCACTGAATTGGAACAGTGAGTTCAGCACTGAGCTCAAGTCGATCATGAATTCCAGCAGCGAAAAGCATGCAGCAAACGAGAATTTCAACGATGAAAACAGTACCGTGATAACAACTTATATCATTTTGGTATGCAAGATCCTTCCAACGCACCTGAATGAAGTGGTGAATAGGCTCCGGTTCCGAAGTGATACTCAAAACATCCTTCAAGGGGCAAATTCACTCTGGCACCATCAGGAACAACTATCAAAATTATCACCCGGAGAGTTTACTGAAAGAATTGAAAAGTATTCGCTCCACACATTAGATATCCTGTTATCTGTTTCCAATAATCAGGAGTTTATTGCAAAAGCACAACAATATCTGGCTGAGTGGAAGAAGATCACAATTTTTACCAGTGGGGATGATTTGAAAAAAATGGCAATACCGCCCGGGCCAATTTATCAGAAACTATTAAAGCAACTACGTAGCGCAAAAGTCAATGGCGAGATTACAGATCGATCTTCTGAAAAAAAATACCTGGACCAGCTTATCGCAAAAATGTCTTAATTAATAACTGTCTCCTTTCCGAAACTCCAAAAACATTGCTGAACGGCCTTTCTCATCAGTACTTTCCAGTTGATATATTTTCTGCATAAACTCAGAAAACAAATTTACCTCGTATGCATTCAATCCATATACCATCGTTGGGGATTGATAAAAAGCGTACAACAAATAATATCCATTTTGGCGTATTAAGCGCTTTACGTTCGTACGGTAACTGGCTTTCTCTTTTTTATCAAGTGCGTGGTAACAACCAATATCATAGATCAGGTCATACTTCCCACTTAAGAAGTCTAAATCAACAACACTCCCAAAATATACATTGGCTGCTTTTCCAAATGGCCGAATCTTTCTCCTTGCTCGATTTACGGCCAACATTGCAAAGTCAACCCCATCAACATTCCAGCCAGCGTTCAGCAAAGCAACCATGTTGGTGCCCGTGCCGCAACCCAGATCCAGCGCTTTTCCAGGTTTGTGTTTTGAAATAAAATCTACCAATTCTGGTACAGGAATACCGGTATCCCAGGGTGGTTTGCTGATGTATCGATAATTAAAACTAAACCTCCTAAGGAATTTTTCTATTTTCCATTTCACCAATTCATTATAAACGGCTCAAACGAAGAGAAGATGAATTATTCACAATATAGTAAAATTGATAGGTTGAGACTTTAATGAAGGAAGGAATCATCTAAGAATGAAAGAATACAGCACAAAAAACATCAGGAATATAGCTCTTGTATCACACTCTAGCGCGGGGAAAACCATACTGACCGAAGCGTTTCTCCATTTCACCGGCGTTACCACTCGTATGGGAGAAATCAATGAGGGAAACACGGTTTCCGATTTTGATGATGAGGAAATTCGGCGCAGTATTTCCTTATATACATCCGTCATTCCAATTGAATACAAAAACACAAAATTCAATTTTCTTGACACTCCCGGATACACAGATTTTGTTGGCGAGATGATTTCTGCTGTGGCAGTGGCAGATTCAGCCATCGTTGTTGTTGACGCTGTATCGGGTTTTGAAGTAGGCACAGAGATTGCCTGGAATTATTGTGATCAATTTGACCTTCCACGCATTCTTTTGATCAACAAAATGGATCGTGAAAACGCAGATTATCAAAAAGCGTTTAATTCCGTGCAAGACTTTTCGGAGAAACGCTTGATTGCTGTGCAATTGCCATGGGGAGAGAAAGCGGATTTTAAAGGCGTTATTGATCTTCTCACAATGAAAGCATACCCGGGCGACGGGAAAACTGCTGAAGAGATCCCGGCAGACATGAAAGACGCTGCCGAATCCGCCCGCATGGAATTGGTGGAAGCTGCCGCCGAAGGTAATGACACATTACTGGAAAAATATCTCGAAGGGGGCGAGCTATCTCCGGAAGAGATTATGAGCGGTTTATCAGCTGTGATCATCAATGGTTCTTTTGTGCCTGTCTTTGTGTCAGCAGCCGGAGCGGAGATTGGTATCGCGCCTCTCTTAAATGCATTAGAAAAATTATCCCCCTCACCTGATCAGGGGCGCTCTGTCGTCGCCAAAGGTAAAGGCGGTGATGAAGAATTAAAAGCAGAAGATAGCGGACCACTGGCTGTCTACGTTTGGAAAACGACCGCTGATCCTTTCGTCGGAAAGCAGACTTTCTTCCGTATTTATTCAGGCAGCATGGGCTCTGATAATCGCATTTGGAATCAATCACTCGGTATTGAAGAACGTCTCGGCGGGATTTACATCCCGAAAGGAAAAGAAACCATTGCCGTTCCTGCAATGCATGCAGGAGATATCGGTGTCGTTCCCAAACTTTCTGAGACAGCAACAAGCAATACGCTTTGCGATAAAGCGCATCCATTAGTGATTCCTGTTCCCGATTATCCCAATTCACTATACCAGGTAGCGATCGAGCCAAAAACACAGGCTGATTCAACCAAAATCTCGCCAGCGCTCACCCGCTTATGCGAAGAAGACATGACTTTATCCTGGCATCAGGAAAAGTCAACCAGACAAACTATCCTTCAGGGTATGGGTGACCAGCATATTGATGTAGCCATCCGCCGTGCCGAATCAAAGATGCAGGTCGGTCTAAACACAGCTTTGCCGCGTGTTCCCTACCGTGAAACAATTACAAATAAAGCTGAAGCGATGCACCGGCATAAAAAACAATCCGGTGGATCAGGCCAATTTGGTGAAGTTTGGCTTCGTATCGCGCCTAACAAAGAACAGGACTTCGAATTTGTCAACGCGATTTTCGGCGGATCAATCTCCTCTAGCTATATGCCTGCAATTGAAAAAGGAATAAAGAAAGTGATGGAGGAAGGCGTCATTGCCGGATATACCGTCACAGGCATTACAGTAGAGGTGTTTGATGGAAAAGAACACCCGGTAGACTCAAAACCGATTGCTTTCGAAATGGCTGGTAGAGAAGCGTTCAAGAAAGCCATAAAAGAAGCAGCGCCTGTTCTTCTAGAGCCAATCATGACAGTAAAAATCGTCGTACCGGAAGAGAACATGGGTGACATTTTAGGTGATATGAACACCCGCCGAGCGCGTGTTCAGGGTATGAATACGGAAAAAGGACACTCAACAGTCACAGCCAACGTACCGCTGGCTGAAATGCAGCGTTATACAACTGACCTGCGCTCAATCACCGGTGGCCGCGGCGTTTTTGAAATGGAACACTCGCATTATGAAGTTGTCCCCACACATGTCGCCCAAAGCGTCATCGACGCCAGGAATAAAGAACTAGCCAGTAAAGAGGACTAGAAAAAATAAAAGCTGGCAATTAGTTTGCCAGCTTTTTTCTATAAATTCCACCAGAAATGATTAATAGCAACGAAGATATTTGGAGTGCGATCTTATCGCGCGATGACCAGAAGATCATCGAAGTGATTAATTCGCTTTCTGAAGAAGAGATGAGTTATGTGACTACCCATCTACATCAAATGATTTCTGAGGATGGCTGGCATCCTTCACAGATAGAATCTGCAAACCACGCATTACAAGTGATAAAAAAATAATATTAATTCCATAAAGGATATTGAAAAAATGAACAAAGAAAAACTGCCAAAACAAGAAGAGAATTTTTCAGATTGGTACAACCAGGTAATTCAGCGGGCTGAATTGGCGGACTATGCGCCAGTCCGTGGCTGCATGGTGGTGCGCCCTTATGGTTGGGCGATCTGGGAAAATATTCAGGCAGCATTGGATGAGAGGTTTAAAAAGACCGGACATGTCAACGCGGCCTTTCCCATGTTCATCCCCATGTCCTTCCTGGAAAAAGAAAAAGAACATGTTGAGGGTTTTTCTCCTGAGCTGGCGGTGGTCACCATCGGTGGCGGGCAGGAATTAGAAGAACCCCTCGTCGTCAGGCCAACATCCGAAACCATCATCGGCCATATGTATGCAAAATGGATTAAATCTTATCGTGATCTACCAATCCTTATTAACCAGTGGGCAAACGTTGTTCGCTGGGAGATGCGCACCCGCCTATTCCTCCGCACCCTCGAATTCTATTGGCAGGAAGGGCACACTGCCCACGAAACAGCAGAAGAAGCGGAAATCGAGACTCGCAAAATGCTGGATGTATACACTGATTTTGCTGTCAATGTTGCAGCGGTTCCGGTGATTCCAGGATTGAAAAGCGATTCGGAAAAATTTGCTGGCGCAGTAAGATCTTATACAATTGAAGCCATGATGGGAGATACAAAAGCATTACAATCAGGCACCTCCCACAATCTTGGTCAAAATTTTGCGAAAGCATTTGAGATCCAATATCTCGATCGCAATAACGAACTCCAATTTTGCTGGACCACATCCTGGGGGCTTTCAACCCGTTTTGTTGGGGCTGTGATTATGACCCATGGTGACGATCAGGGCCTCGTGCTTCCACCCCGCCTTGCGCCAATTCAGGTTGTTATTGTTCCTATATTTCGAACTGATGAGGAAATGGAAAAAGTCATGCCGGCAGTACAGAAAGTTGCTAAAGAATTATCTGGCTTGCGAATTAAAGTGGATGACCGTACCGAAATGACACCCGGATTCAAATTTAATGACTGGGAACTAAGGGGTGTGCCATTACGCCTCGAGATCGGCCCAAAAGACGTTGATAATGAAAGTGTCGTTGCTGCGCGAAGGGATATTCCCGGGCGAGATGGGAAAATCCAAATCCACCTCAATGAGATCGCTGAAATAATTCCGTCCTTGCTGGATCAAATTCACGATAACATGCTCGCGAAAGCAACAAAATTCAGAGACGACCACATCATCCAACCATCTGATTTTGAAGATTTTAAATCTCATATTGATAGCAAATGGGCGCTGAGTTATTGGTGCGGCAGTGCAGACTGTGAAGCCAAAGTTAAAGAAGACACCAAAGCAACAATTCGCTGCCTCCCTCTTGACCAGGATGATCAGCAGGGTTCATGCATCTACTGTGGAAATCCAGCGCACAAAAAAGCATATTTTGCCAAAGCATATTAATATAAAATAATGGCACCTGCACAGTTATCTCGGTTGAGACCGCAAATCTCGGCCCTATCATCGCTATTCGAGCATCCGAAAAGATATATCAGCTCGCTCACTGCGCTGCTTGAACAATATCGTAGTGAGCTAGAGATATCAGCGGATGGAATCTCACCGCATTCTCTGGTCAAAAGAATGAATGTACCAGAGATCGTTATCTCGCAGTTGATCCTTTCTTTTAACCACCTTGTTAAAATATTCCCGCTGCAGACAATTGAAATCGCTAAAGAAATTTGGAAAAGGGAATTTTTTGAATATAAACAACTTGCCATTCATCTCCTATCAAAACTTCCGGGAGAAGAACTTCCCACTTATCTTGACCACCTTACCCATTGCGTAAACAATGAAACAGAAGGGCCCATCCTCTCAGTCATACTTGAGACGGCAAGAGAAAACCCGGAATTACGGCGAGATATTGGTTGGCAGGAATTGATCTCCGCCTGGGTTGTATCCGATGATATCCGTCTGAAAAAAATTGGCCTGCGATCAATTACTGATCTTATAAAAATGGAAAATCAATTTCCAAATCCCACACTCATCAAGAAGATCAGGCCTGCTTTTTCAAACCCCGGCATTTCAATCAACTTGGAGTTGATGGAAATAATAAAAATAATGGCTTCTCTATCGCTAAATGAAACAGCCGCTTTCTTGATATCTCTTGGGGTGCAAAATCCTCATCCTGAAACAAAGAAATTTTTACGTAGATGCGCACAATTCTTCCCATCCGAGCTGGCTGACCGGATTAAATCAGCTGCGCAGGTTTGATCTTTCATTTCTGGTATAATTGTAAATCTGACTTGTCCCTCCTGTGGCGAAAGCTCTAGGTGAGGAGACTTGCTAAATAAATGAAAGGAGAAAGCAACGTCATGGCTTTAACAAAAGAAGAAAAAGAAAAGCTGATCAGTGATTACAGTTTACACGAGACAGATACCGGGTCAACAGAAGTGCAGATTGCGATGCTGACGACCAGGATCACACAGCTCACTGAACATCTAAAAATCCATAAGCACGATGAATCCTCACGACGAGGACTGCTAAAGCTTGTCGGGCAGCGCAGACGATTCCTTGCCTACCTGAGAAAAAAGAACTACGCAAGCTACCAGGCAATAACAAAAAAGTTGAACTTACGAAGCAAATAAAGAAAGAAAACAAGCCGATGGATTTCAAAAAATCCATCAGCTTGTTTAATATCAAAATTAGAAAAGCCCTGAGTTGGGAATTGAGAATAGGGTAAGAACTCCTCTTATATTATTCTCAGTCCCTAACAAGAAGGGAAGAAAAGAGTAGAAATGCAACCCAATGGAAGAAAATTTACAACAAAAGTAGGTAACCACGAAATAACATTCGAGACAGGAAAATTAGCTGGTCAGGCTAACGGTGCCGTTACCGCACGTGTTGCTGATTCAGTGATCTTTTCAGCAGCTACGATGTCTAAAAACATCAGGGAAGGGATTGACTTCTTCCCCCTTAGCGTGGAATACGAAGAAAAAATGTACGCTGGTGGCCGGATTCCCGGTTCATTCTTCCGGCGTGAAGGTCGGCCGGATGATGACGCTGTCCTCGTTGCAAGATTAGCGGATCGGCCGCTTCGCCCATTATTCAACGATGATATGAGAAACGAAGTACAGATCGTTTTGTATTCTCTCTCAGCAGATTTCATCCATCCGCTGGATATTCTAGCAATCAACGCCGCATCAGCATCGCTCGCAATTTCAGATATCCCCTGGGGTGGCCCGGTAGGTGCAGTCCGAATTGGTAAGATAGATGGGCAATTCATTATCAATCCTACCTATGAAGAGATGGAATATTCAAGTATGGATCTGCGCGTAGCAGCCACAAGAGATGCGATTTTGATGGTCGAATCCGGTTCCGACGAAACGACTGAAGATGTGATGGTGGAAGCGATCACATTGGCCCATGAAGCAATTCAACCTCTGATCGATATTCAGGAAGAAATGGTCAAAGAAGTAGGTAAAGAAAAAGTTTCTGTAGACCTAAAATCCATTCCGGACCAGATCGTAGAGAAGGTGTACGCGGATACGAATCAGCAGATTAACGATCTTCTTGACAAACCACTGACCAAAGCTGAGCTGGATGATGGAATTAATGTACTGCGTGATGAGCTTCGCAATGCGATTGATCCCGATGACAAAGATCTGGCATTCCAAACAAATGAGGCTTTTGAAAAAACCTACAAAAAAGTCGTTCGAAACCGCATTTTATATGATGGGAAGCGTCCAGACGGCCGCTCTACGACCGAAGTACGCAACATTTGGTGCGAAGTGGGTAACAGCCCGCGCGCACATGGTACAGGCCTCTTCACAAGAGGTGAAACTCAGGTCATGACTTTGACCACTCTGGGGACACCGAAAGAAGCTAAGGAATTGGATAATCTCACACCCGAGACCAGCAAGCGATATATGCATCATTATGTTTTCCCACACTTTTCCGTTGGCGAAACCGGCTTCCCGCGTCGCTCACGCCGAGAAGTTGGCCATGGCGCTCTTGCCGAGCGGGCCTTAGTCGCAGTGCTCCCGGACGTAAAAATATTCCCATATACCATGCGCCTTGTATCTGAGGTGCTATCCTCAAATGGCTCCACCTCCATGGCGTCGGTTTGCGGGTCAACACTCTCACTGATGGATACAGGTGTTCCCATCAAAGCTCCTGTCGCAGGCATTGCAATGGGCTTGATTAAAGAAGGAGAGAAATATTCAGTTTTAACCGATATTCAGGGTCTCGAAGACCATCTTGGTGACATGGATTTCAAGGTCGCTGGTACTGCAGATGGGATTACAGCCCTGCAAATGGATATCAAGATCAAAGGGATTACACCCCAGATCATGTCAGAAGCGCTTTCGCAAGCCAAGGAAGCGAGGCTCTTCATCCTGGGGAAGATGGCGGAAGTCATCGCGGAACCCCGCACAGAACTAAAGGAATTCGTCCCGCGCATCACAACAGTTCAAATACCGGTAGATAAGATTGGCGCGATCATTGGCCCAGGAGGCAAAACCATCCGTGCCATTCAAGAAGAGACCCATACCCAGTTGGATGTGGCAGAAGACGGTACAGTGTACATTGCCGCAGCAGTAAAAGCGGATGAATTAGCTGCGAGAGAACGCATCGCCGGTCTGACAGAAACGCCGGTAGTCGGCCGAATTTACACCGGCAAAGTTGTTAGAATCACCAATTTTGGCGCTTTCGTCGAAATCCTCCCCGGCACAGATGGAATGGTTCACATTTCTCAGCTTGATAGTGAACGGGTTGAAAAAGTGGAAGACATCGCGAATGTTGGCGATGAGCTCACAGTGATGATCACAGCTATTGATCCCGCTGGTAAGGTCCGCTTATCCCGCCAGGCAGTCCTGGAAGGCTGGACCGTGGAAGAAGCGCAGGCTAAGGATTCAGCGGCAAGCCAGCGTCGGCCTGGTAAAGGCAGACCCAGCAGCGGAAATCGCAGCCGCAGAAACTAATAAAACATGATGGGAACAAAAGATCTCGAAAAAATCGAGATCTTTTATTATTAATCCTGTGTAGGCAAATATGGCATCTTTGGTCCATCAACTTGCATCAAAGCTGCAAGTGCCGCCCGAAATGCAATTCTGTCATCCCAGGGAAATTCAGTTTCCCCAAAACACATGGATTGCTCATGCCCTTTTCCGCAGGCAACCACCAGGTCACCTTCCAAAGCCATGTCAACTGCAAACTGGATTGCATTACCGCGATCCGGAATGATGAATAAATTATCCCCTTCCACACCCCCATATCTGACCGCTTCATCCTTCATTTCCAACAGGATATCATCCAAGTCTTCCGTACGGGGATCTTCAGCAGTGATGATGGTAATATCCGCATTTAGAATCGATGTAGCTGCCATCATCCGTCGCTTTTCTCTATCGCGTAAACCTGCAGAACCAAACACAGCAATCACCCGGTTTTTCGTGCGATTCCGGCTTGTTTCTAACGCAACTTTCAATGCGTTCGGGGTATGAGCGAAATCAACAATCGCGCTAAATGGCTGACCCATGTCTATCTCTTCCATTCTACCAGGCACCCCGCTAAAAGATCGAATGGCATTGATAATTTTTGGGATTTCAATTCCGCAGGCGAAATGAGCAGCGCTTATAGCTGCAAGTATGTTAAAAACATTGTATTCCCCGATCATTTTGGATTCCACAGTGTAGTTGTGATGATCAATGACTAAATCAAATACGATGCCTTCTGGGATATTTCGAATATTCTGGGCATGAAGATCGGAATCACCCGTCAATCCATAAGAAATAGTCGTCAATTTATCGATAGGGTGATCTCCTATAACCTTCATCAAAGGTTGATATGATATGTCATCATGATTGATAATTGCAGTGGGTTGAGAAAACTGCGATTTCCGCATTCCATGGTCAAGCCAGGTGATCAATCGGGATTTTGATTGAAAATAGTGAGCATAATCACCATGATAATCCAGATGTTCGTGAGTGATGTTTGTGACCACTGCAACATCAAAATAGCATTCGGCAACACGATATTGTTCAAGGCCATGTGAAGTTGCTTCCAGGACAACATGCGTTAATCCATAATCAACCATTTTCTTTAAAATGGATTGGATCTCTTGCGCTTCCGGGGTAGTTACATGAAAACCTGTGTCAACTGTCTCATTTCCGATGCGCGCATTGACAGTTGATACCATTCCGGTTTTTATGCCTGATTCCGTCAGGATATGATGAATAAGGCTGACCGTCGTGGTTTTCCCATCTGTACCAGTTACGCCGATTACGTTCAATTTCTTAGCAGGATAATGATTAAATGCAGCTGCTAACTGGGCAAGGGCGTATCGTGCATTCTTAACTCTGAAATATGGTTTTGGAAATTCAAAGGAAATCTCTTTTTCTCCAATAATCGCAATTGCGCCATTGCTGATCGCATCATTGATATATGCATGGCCATCAAAACTTCCGCCGCTGAATGCAACAAATATTTCTCCGTGTTTGATATTTCGGGAATCATGAGAAACGCCAAGTACCGGCAGATCATCTTCAATTTTGATCAAAGGGGCAGAAATTGCATTAATTTCGGCAATTATCGTTGAAAGGATCATAAATAATCACTCTTTTTTTCTATTTGGAAAATAATAGGGGTGATTATATCATTTCGATCGGTCTTGATATATGAATGCATAAAACACGAGAACTAAGAGCAATCCTATCAAACCGATTGTTCGGACAAACTGAGGCTTTAAACCAAATAAGGACAATAGTTCAATTTTAAAGGGTATGGCAAATAGCGGAATCTGTGTATCCAGGTCGCGATCTTCTCCTGGAAAAGCATAAACCCATAATTTTCCATTAATTTTTTGGGAATTTTCTAACACACGCCAGGTGATTTGAGTTGATTGCTGCCGCTCAAATGCAGTAAAAATGATTTCGCCAGGTTCTAGCACAGCTCCAGGGATTTCCAGGTACGCGGCAATTGATATCTGAGAACACTCCTCTAACACTTCACCTTCCTCAGTTACGGGGGGAATCACACGCAGTGTTATGATTGATTCGCTATTCAATTCAACCTGTCGTGGATACGCCAGTTCCCATGTTGCCGAAAGGATCCCACTCGTTCTGACACACACACCAAATAGATTCGGGCTGTTTCCTTCATCATAGCGAAATGTATGTACACTCATTGCCTTTGGCCACAATTCCCATGCAATAATGGCGACAATCAACACCACCAAAATTATCCACCAATTTCGATTTTTCATTTAATAAATGATAAACTATTCTACATCTTACATTACAGGAGAGGAATTATGTCAACACATCCCGCAGAACCTTTTCGTATCAAAATGGTAGAACCGATCCAACTTATCCCCAAAATAGCACGCCAGGAAGCGATGATAAAAGCTGGTTATAACCTGTTTGCTGTTCCAGCTAAAGATGTTTACATCGACCTTCTCACAGATTCAGGAACTGGCGCGATGAGCCAGGAGCAATGGGCATCGATCATGCTGGGTGATGAATCCTATGCAGGAGCCAGATCTTTCTTTAAATTAAAGGCTGTGATGGAAGAGATTTTTGGCTTCCAGTACTTTGTTCCTACACATCAGGGAAGGGCTGCGGAAAATATCCTTGCGTCTTTACTTGTTAAACCCGGCTCTTTTATCCCCTCTAACATGCATTTTGATACCACCGAAGGAAATCTTCGTGCAGTGGGAGGCCGCCCGGTCAATCTGGTCAATGAGGACGCTTTCGATATCAGCATAAAAGCGCCTTTCAAGGGCAATATGGATGTGAACAAGCTCGAAGCTTTCATTATTGAAAAGAAGCCCGAAAATATTCCATTTGGATGTATCACGATCACAAACAATGCTGGCGGTGGGCAACCGGTTTCATTTGCCAACATCAAAGAAGTGGCAGATATTTATAAGAAATATAATATACCATTCTTTATTGACAGTTGCCGATTTGCGGAGAATTGTTATTTTATTAAACAGCGGGAACCGGGTTTTGAAAACCATTCTCCCCTGCAGATCGCAAAAATGATCTTTGCTTTGGCCGATGGCGCTTGGATGAGCGCGAAAAAAGACGCCATTGTCAATATTGGAGGTTTTCTTGCAGTCAACGATGCCAGTCTCTTTCAAGAGATCAGTAATGCGCTGATTCTCCGGGAAGGTTTCCCAACGTATGGAGGTTTGGCAGGCCGTGATTTAGAAGCGCTGGCAACTGGTCTGATGGAAGGATTGGAGGAAAGTTATCTCGCCTATCGGACTGGGCAAACAGCGTATCTTGCTGAGAAGATCATGGAGAAAGGCGCGGCGATCATCGAACCGCCAGGCGGCCATGCGGTGTACCTTGATGCAGGGTCTATACTTCCCCACATTCCGCAATCAGAATTTCCAGGCCAGGCACTCACTGCAGCCCTTTATCTTGAAGGCGGTATCCGTGGGGTTGAGATTGGATCTGTCATGTTCGCTTATCCCGATTCCGATACAGGTGTAATGATTCATCCCCAATTAGAATTGGTACGCTTAGCCCTTCCCCGCCGGGTTTACACGCAGACCCATCTGGATTATGTGGCAGATACCATCGGTACGATAATTAATAATCGCGACACGATCCGTGGTTATAAGATCACTTATCAACCGGCTCTTATGCGTCACTTCACATGTAAGTTTGAACCAGTCTAGTTATTTCTCTTCTAATTTAGCCTGGTCCCATAACCCATCCATCTCCGATAATGACAGATCCGTTAGTGATTGGCCATTATCGGAGACTTTTCTCTCAATATATTGAAAACGTTGGCGAAATTTTGTATTGGCTAATCTTAAAGCTGTCTCAGCTTCAAAACCGCTCCAACGCACTAAATTGACAACCGCGAACAATAAATCCCCTAATTCCGATTCCAACCAATCTGAGCCCTGTGCTTCCTTAACCTCTTGCATTTCTTCCATGACCTTATCAAAAACAGGCTTGATATCTTCCCAATCGAATCCAACACGTGCCGCACGTTCCTGATATTTTTGCGCAATCGAAAGCGCTGGTAATTCTTTAGGAATTGATCCAAGAATACCCTGCCCTGAGTTATCCATATTCACTAACCGTTCTTTCGCTTTTATTTTTTCCCAATTCGTCATCACATCGCTGACATCATTCACTTTGGTATCTTTAAAAACATGCGGGTGGCGATTGCGGATTTTCCAGTACACGTCATGCACCACATTACCATAATCAAATACCCCTTCATCTTTTGCTATTTGTGCATGCAATACTATCTGCAATAGCAAATCTCCAAGTTCTTCCTGGAGGTGAATATTATCATTCTGATCAATTGCCTCCAGAACTTCGTATGTTTCCTCAAGTAGATTAGTTCGGAGTGTTTGATGTGTCTGCTTTTTATCCCATGGGCACCCATCTGCAGAACGAAGATGGGCAATTAACTCGATGAATAAAGAAGTATCAAACTTTAATTGCTGCGGTGGGATATATACATAAAAGAGGTCTTGACCTTTGATCATGTCTTCAATTTCTTCATAAGTCTCGGCTCTTTTCCATGACTTCTTTTCTTTGACCAGATAAGTGATTCCTTTGATCGCGCTGATATTCTTTATCATGGATACGCACATAGAAGGGATTACGCTTTCATTTACCGAAAGAGATAGGATGGTGTGTGAGTTTGGAGAAGGGTAAAAACTATTAGCATGGAAATGTTGATTAATAGTGATAACCGATAAGTTATCAATTTGATTTATTCCCAAAAATGCAACAAGTTCGTTCAAATCACAAAATTCCATAATACCTCGGTTCGGTGAATCATATAGTTCTAAAAACAATTCTACCCACTTTTACAGTGGGTAGAAAGAGATTTTAAATACTTGAAATAAAGAATGTTTAACGCTTGGTGTAGGTAGGTGCTTTGCGTGCGCGTTTGAGACCTGGTTTTTTGCGTTCTTTCACGCGTGGGTCTCGTGTAAGTAAACCACTCTTCCGTAACGTAGATACATAATCAGGGTTCATCTTTACAAATGCTCGCGCCAGTCCAAGTTGAACCGCGTCAGTTTGACCGGTAACGCCCCCACCCTCCACCTTGACAGTAACATCATATTGGGTCTGGTTCTCGCCAGTGCTGATGAAAGGCGCAAGAATTGCTTCCGCATCACCCGTTCGCGTGAAATAATTTTTTAATTCTTTATTATTGACCAAAAAATTGCCTTCACCGTTGGTTATGCGAACCCGTGCGGTGCTTGCTTTCCGTCGGCCAATTCCTTCATAATATTGTTCTGACATAAATGCTCTCCTGGCTTGCCTTATAATTCAACTGTTTCGGGGTTTTGACCAGCGTGTGGATGGTCATTTCCACTATATATCTTCAAACGTTTCATCAATCTTCTGCCGTGTTTGTTATGCGGTAACATTCCCCACACAGCAGCTTTAATGATCCGATCAGGGTGTGTCTCCAGCATTCGCGGATAAGTAACAGCGCGTAATCCGCCCGGATAACCGGAATGGCGGTAGTACACTCTTTCTTTCTCCCGAGTGGGATTCACAGAGATTCCACTTGCATTTACCACAATAACCGAATCTCCCATCAATACACCTGGTGTAAACTCTGGCTTATGTTTGCCCAGCAACAAATGCGCGATCTTTGTTGCCAATCGCCCTAATCGCTGATCCTGAGCGTCAACAAGCCACCACTTTGATTCTGCACTTCCTTTAATCACATAGGTTTTTTTCACAATGACCTACTCCATCTATTCTTCTAATATATTATTTTTTCTAAAAACAATCCTTTTGCCGGTGCGATCCCGGGCGGTAGATTGTTATTACCTTCAAAAGCATCAGTCACGTCGGATATTTTTACTTTGCCAAGCCCAACCTGGACGAGAACAAACACCAATCTGCGCACCATATGATAAAGAAAAGAATTTCCATGGATCAAAAAATTCATCCTTAGCGCGGCATCCTTTGCATAATCCCAGTTTGCTTCTTTAATGATCCGTTCGGTCCTTCCGCCTCGTTCGTAAGGCCTGCCGGTCCACCAAAAATCATGAGTTCCGGTGAGTAATTCAGCTCCAGAATTCATCAGAGTGATATCCGGTTCAGGCCATACTCTCCAGCAATACCTTTCGAGCAAAGGCGAGCGTTCCTGATTGACATAAATCTGATACCGGTAAATCCTTGACTTGGCATCAAAACGAGGATGAAAATTTTGTTCAGTCTTTTTTTGAATCTTCCTGATCACAATATCATCAGGCAAATTCACATTCAACGCTTTCTGCAATTCTGTATCAGAATGCGGCCAGTCCATAATAAATGTGGCAACCTGTTCCTCCGCATGCACACCAGTATCGGTTCTTCCCGATGAAACAATGCTCTCACCGTTCCATCCGATCTTTTTTAAGGCCTTTTCAATTTCGCCTTGTATAGTCCTCAGGTCAGTCTGGCGCTGATATCCATGATATCCAGTTCCGTCGTAACTAATATTTACTTGGTAAAGTGCCATTCCCTAACCGCCCATGCGGTCCGGATTCTTATTCTACAAGTTCTAATATTACCATTTCCGAGGCATCACCCGTTCGTGGCCCTAACTTCAACATGCGTGTATATCCGCCATTACGTGCTTCAAATCTCGGACCGATCTCATCAAATAATTTCTTGACAACGTCAGGATCAGCCAGGCGAGATGCGGCAAGTCGTCTTGCATTGACTTTTTCAATTTCGGTAGCGTTGATGCTGTTCTTCGCTAAAGTGATCAGCTTTTCCGCATCAGATCGGATCGCTTTGGCTTTAGTTTTTGTTGTCTTGATCCGGTCATTTTCAAACAATTGCTTGACGAGAATTTTTCGTAAAGCTTTTCGTTGATCTTTGTTTCTATTTAATTTATACCCAGCAATTTTATGGCGCATCGCTTCTACTCTGCCTCACTTTCTTCAATTTCACCTTCCATATATCCTTTTTCCACCATTTTCTCGCGAAGCTCGTCTAAACTTTTCTCGCCAAAATTGCGGATGGACATCACAGAATCTTCACCCTTATCAAGCAGCTCGATAACATCACCAACGGTAACAACTCCGGTTCGTTTAAGTGAATTGAACACTCGAACGGAAAGATCAAGACTTTCAATGGGAAGGTCGGCTGATTCATTTGTGATCTTCTGTGGTTCTTCTTCAACCGTTGGCTCTTCCACTTCAAACATCTCTTCTTCAACGCCAGCGATTAGCCGGAATTGATCAATCAAGATCTTTCCCGCTTCTGCGAGGGCAATTTCAGGTTTGAGAGTACCGTCAGTCCATATCTCAAGCAATAAGCGATCATAATTTGTGCTCTGGCCAACACGGGCACTGCCTACGTTGAAATTAACCCGTTTGACCGGGCAGAAAATCGCATCGATCGGCAGTTCTCCAATCGGCAAATTCCCTCCGCGTTCATTGGATGGCAAATAACCTCGGCCGCGTTCAACCGTAAAATCAATAGTTAACTTCGCTTTTGGATCATCAACGGTGAAGAGATACAGTTCCGGGTTTACAATTTCAATCTCAGAAGTAACCTGGATATCAGCTGCTGTTACCACGCCTTCGCCGCTCACCTCCAGATGCATATGAGAAACATCACCTTCATGCATGATTACCCGCAACAATTTCACCTGCAGTATCACCTGCAGAACATCTTCTCGTACACCAGGAATATCGCTAAATTCGTGTAATGTATCAGAGATTCTGATCGATGTAACCGCTGCCCCGGGAAGAGATGACAGCAACACCCGGCGTAATGAATTGCCCAGCGTTACACCATATCCCTGTTCTAATGGGCCTATGTTAAATTTCGCATAATTCTGCGATTCTTTATCACGCTCTAAAACTGGCGTTACCATTTTATTTTGAGCCACAGTTACCCTCACTTTTTTCTAAACTAAATACCATTTTCATTCACCAATTACTTACCGTGAATAGTATTCAACAATGAGCTGCTCATTCAGGTTGCCGTCGATCTCTCCACGCTCAGGTACACGCAAGACCCTCCCGCTAAGGTTTTTCACATCACGGTCGATCCATAATGCACACGTAGTCTTCTCTGCGGATTCAGCTAAATCTTTGAATAATACATTTTTCTTTGATTCTTCCCGAATTGAAAGCACATCGCCTTCCCCTAAGATCATTGAAGGTACATTGGTCTTTCTTCCATTTACGATAACATGCCCATGGCTGACGATCTGCCTTGCCTGGGCGCGATTTGCAGCAAAACCCATACGATACACGACATTATCAAGTCTTGACTCGAGAATTTGCAAAAGATTCAAACCGGTTAGTCCGCGCCGTTTTAGAGCAAGTGTGAAATAACGTCGGAATTGTTTTTCAAGAACTCCATAGATTCTTTTGGTTTTCTGTTTCGCTCGCAACTGGCGGCTGTAATCTGAATCCCTTCGGCGGCGATTCAGTGAGAACTTTCCGTGCTGCCCGGGAGCATAAGCACGTCGTTCAAAAGCGCATTTAGGTGTGAAGCATCGCTCACCTTTCAGGAACAACTTTTCGCCCTCGCGCCGGCATAACTTGCATACTGATTCTGTATATCTTGCCATCTAATATTCTCCTAAACCCTTAAACACGGCGCTTCTTTGGTGGCCGGCATCCATTATGCGGAACCGGGGTGATGTCAGAAATTGAAGTGACTTTCATTCCCTGCGCTTGAATAGCTCGTAACGCTGATTCGCGGCCAGGGCCAGGTCCTTTTATAAAAATATCAACTTCTTGAATGCCCATGCTTCCAGCATTTTTCATCGCCTCTTCAGCTGCTAAACGTGCAGCAAAAGGTGTGCTTTTCCGCGATCCTTTGAACCCTATTGATCCCGCACTGGTCCAGGAGACAGTGTTCCCCTGCATATCTGTAACGGTAATGATCGTATTATTAAAAGATGCAAAAATGTGCACTTGCGCAGAAGACAATGATCGACGCGTCTTCTTCGTTGTCGTTTTTCGACGTGCTTGTTTTTTCGTTCCTTGTGCCATAGATATTACTTCCTTATATTAATCATTCAGACTGGTAAAGAATAAACACACACTATTTCTTTGTTGCGCCACGGCGGCGGCCGCGTCCTGCAACAGTCTTTTTCGGACCTTTTCGGGTCCGTGCGTTCGTTTTGGTGCGTTGTCCATGGACCGGTAGTCCTCTGCGGTGGCGAATACCGCGGTAGCATCCAATTTCAACTAACCGTTTGATGTTCATCTGAACATCCCGACGCAGGTCTCCTTCTACTTCATAACTTTTAGTGATATATTCACGCATCGCGCTTACTTCTGTTTCAGTAAGATCTTGAACGCGGGTATCCGGGTTTACATTAGTTGCAGCGATTATTTCTTTCGCCCGTGTTGGACCAATACCAAATATATATGTGAGTCCAACTTCGATCCGCTTTGATCGCGGTAAGTCAACGCCTTCGATTCTTGCCATTTTCTCTTATCCCTGTCTCTGTTTATGTTTCGGATTTTCACAAATCACATACAAAACGCCTTTGCGTTTTACAATTTTACATTTCGCACATCTTTTACCTATTGATGATGTAACTTTCATTATCCTTACTCCTATTAATCTTTAAAGCAGCCGCAAATTTATAATTATAACTGTTTCTTCTGATACCGTCTATATCTACGAACATTTAACCACATCCAGAAGCTCCTTCGATACATCTTCTATCGATTGAGATCCGTCAATTTCCACCAGAATCCCCTTTTCACGATAATAGTTGATCAAAGGTGCAGTCTGATTAAAATATACACTGATTCTTTGTTCAACGGTTTCACGCTTGTCATCTTCGCGTTGATAAAGTTCCGAACCGTCATGATCGCACACTCCCGCTTCTTTCGGGGGCTTGTATTCTGTGTGAAATACATGCCCTTCTGCCCGGCAAGTCCAACGGTTGCTCAAACGCTCGACCAGCTCCTTTTCATCAACATGGATAAAAGGGACCTTTTCAATTCTCGATCCCATTGTATCTAAAAATAAATCCAATGCTTCGGCCTGTGTGGGCGTTCGCGGAAAACCGTCTAACAATGCACCACTTGCACAATCTTCCTGAGCCAAACGATCTTCAACCATTCTAATCGTGATGTCATCAGGCACCAGCTCACCTTTATCCATGAATAATTTCGCTTTTCGCCCAAGTTCAGTCTCGTTCTGCAGATTCTCACGAAAAATATTCCCGGACGAGATATGAGGTATTCCGCAATGCGCACAAATAATTTGTGCTTGCGTTCCCTTTCCTGCGCCTGGAGGGCCTAATAACACATAAAATTTTGCCATTTGATCTGTGTGCCTATCCTTTGATCAGTGCATCATCGAAGCCATGCAACTTAAGCTCTGTTTCAATAATATTGAAAGTGTCTCTTACGGTACCGACAACAATGATCAATCCGGAAGCGGATATCAGGAATAGACCATTCCCAATCGCTGGCGGAAGCGTGATCTGTAGAGCGTAAGGCAAGGTTGCAACAATCGCCAGAAATAAAGCGCCTACCAGTGTGATTCTTCGTTGCACTTTGCTAAGATACCTTTGCGTTGGGACTCCACGCACAACACCGGGAATCTGTGCGCCTTGCTTTTTCAGGCTGTCACCATAATTCTGTTGTTCAAATAAAACTTCCGTATAAAAGAATGTCAATAGTAGAACAAAAAGGAAATAAATGATCACATACCAGACACTGGTTGGATTAAATGTCCGCTGCATCCAGCCAGAAAAATTTGCCAGCCATGCAGTCTTTGAATTGATAAAAAATTGGGCCAAAATTCCCGGCAGCGATAAGATCGTCTGCGCGAAAATCAACGGGATCATACCAGCCAGGTTGACACGCAATGGCAAGTTTGAACGTACGGGCATCGACATGCGGTTGCCAATTCTGCGTCCAGGAAAAAGGACAGGCACATTTCGCCTTCCCTCTTGAATGTAAATGATCACAAAAATGGTCAGCACCAAAATGATCGCCATCAAAATGAGGAGAATAGCAACATTCTCGCCAGTAATGATCAAGTTATAGAGATTAATGGGAATTCGCGTGATAATGCCAGCGAAGATGATCAAAGACAACCCTTGATTGGGAATCCCATATTCCGAGATTAATTCACCAAGCCAGATCGCGAGCATCGTACCACCTAGCATACTGATTAAAGTGGTGATGGTCGGCAAGAGATTTGCACCACCCAGTCCAAATTGATAATTCAGGATTGAACCGCCAGTAGTCAACTGGTTAAAAAGTTGGATCTGTCCGAGTGCGGATAATGCTCCCATCGGAATGGTCAACAACACTGTCCATTTTTCCATCAACTTTCGTCCCTCTTTCGGATTTTCCTGCATCCTTTTTTCTAATGCAGGGATGATTGGAACCAGGAGTTGAATGATGATCTGGGCGGTAATGTATGGATAAACACCCATCGCCAAGATCGAGAAATTGGATAGCGTTCCTCCGGACAACAGGTCGAATACACTCAATAAACTTGCGGCTGTGGTCTGTTGTTGGAAAATACTAGAAATGACTGCCCGGTTTATGCCGGGGACAGGAATATTCGCAGCAAATCGATACAATACCAGAATCCCAAGAGAGATCAGGATTTTATTTCTGATGTCTGCTGAAGTCCAAAGGTATCGCCATGCAGATCGCTTCATTTTAGGGTCTCCTATTTATCTTCGTCAAATCCTACTGGATCAGTTCAGCTGTTCCGCCCGCTGACTCGATTTTTTCTTTTGCGCTTTTAGTGAATCGATGCGCTTTGACAACCAGCGCTTTTTCAATTTCACCCCGCCCAAGTATCACAACAGGATTGCTGTTTTTGTGCAGCATATTATTCTCTTTTAATAATTCAGGTGTAATTTCAGTTCCAGCCTTGAATTTTCCCAGGTCCTCAATATTGACCTCATTGTATTCAACGCGATTGATCGGAGAAAATCCTTCACCGCGCATAAAAGGTAATTTGCGATAGAATGGCAGATTTCCGCCTTGTCGGTAGAGAGCTCCACCCCAACCGCTTCTGGACTTCTGGCCTTTCATGCCACGTCCAGCAGTCTTACCCTGTCCGGCAGCAGGTCCGCGTCCTACACGGCGTCGATTTTTTTTCGACCCTTCATTTGGTTTTAAGTCATGCAATTTCATAATTTCTATTCCAGTGATTCTATTTCAACTAAATGATTGACTTTTGAAAGCATTCCGCGAATAGCTAATGTATCTTCCTTTTCGACGATCGACCCAACTTTTCGCAGGCCTAAAGCCCGAATAGTCGCCTTATGCCGTTCAGTATTGCCGATTGGGCTGCGGACAAGTGTGATCTTTATCATTTTCTTACTTTTGGCCATTTTTCTTCCTTTCCCAAAACGGCATCAGTTGATCAACAGGCTTCCCGCGCATCGCTGCCAGCTCTTGAGGAGATTTCAGTTGATCTAAGGCAGCCATCGTTGCCTTGACGACATTCAACACATTTGCGCTGCCCATGGACTTCGTTAAAATATCCCGAACACCTGCGGCTTCAACAACTGCGCGCACACCACCACCCGCAACAACACCAGTACCAGGTGATGCAGGTTTCAAAAGCACAATCGCTCCTGCTACCTTCCCGATGACTTCATGGGGGATCGTGGTTCCAGATAAAGAAACCTTGCGCATATTATTGTGCGCTTTTTTGGTCGCCTTACCCATCGCGTCAGGTACTGCACCTGCTTTGCCTGTGCCAACGCCAACACGGCCGTTATTATCACCGGTCACAATTGTCACTCGGAAATGGAATTTCCGTCCACCTTTAACAACCTTTGCGACACGTGCGATATCAACTACGCGCTCATCATATTCTTGTTCAACTGGTTTGTACGATCGATTATTATCCATAATTTACCTTTTTTTGTTGTTCTTCACTTAGAAGACCAACCCATCCTCTCGTGCTGCATCAGCCAAAGCCTTCACGCGGCCTGTAAAACGATAACCGCCACGGTCAAAAACAACTTCTTTAATCTTCTTTTCTTTTGCGCGTTCAGCCAGCAATTTGCCAACAGCTTTAGCCTGTTCGGTCTTTGTCAGCTTTTGAATATCCTTGCGTAAATCATGATCAATAGATGATGAAGATACTATCGTAATCCCTTTATCATCGTCAATAATTTGTGCAGATATCTGCGACAGACTGCGAAACACATTCAGGCGAGGCCTGGCGGCAGTACCATATATTTTTTTTCGTACTCTTTGATGACGATGTAACCTTGCTTCGTTTCTTGTTTTATTACCCATTTCTTTTCAAACTCCTTAGGCCGCTGCAGTCTTTCCAGCTTTTCTGCGAACACGTTCATTCTGATAACGAATCCCCTTACCCTTATATGGTTCGGGCGGACGCAAACCTCTGATGTCCGCGGCAACCTGCCCTACCACTTCTTTATTGACACCTTTAACCAGAATAACGCGGTTCTTCTCCGTGACATCAAACGAAACGCCATCTGGTGCTTTTACATCGACAGGATGTGAAAAGCCAACATTGATCACCAAATCGTTGCCATTCATCTCGGCTTTGTAACCGACACCCACAATTTCTAGCACTTTTGTGAATCCGGTTGTTGTACCGGTAACCATATTTTGAATGACTGCTCTGGTTGTCCCATGCAGTGCACGCACATTTTTCTCATCGGTATCGCGGGTTACTTTTATCTGGTTCTCTTCCTTTGAAATAGTCACCAGAGGCGAAAATGTTCGTTCCAATGTTCCGTTCGGACCTTTTACAATAACATGACTGCCATTTAGTTGTACATCAACCCCATTCGGGATCTCAATTGGCAATTTACCTATTCTTGACACTACATACCTCCACGATTACCGGTTCTTACCATACTTTGCACAGCAATTCGCCGCCGACACCATATTTGCGAGCCGATTGGCCAGTCATGACACCCTTTGGTGTAGAGAGAATCGAAATTCCCATGCCGGATAATACCCAGGGAATGTCTTTCTTCTGTGTGTACACACGACAGCCTGGTTTGCTTACCCGTCTAATTTCAGTGATGACAGGTCTTTTATCTCTTCGTTCACCGACATATTTCAAGTTAATTCGCAGAACTTGATGCGATGGCTTTTTCCCTTCAGCCACTTCATAGTCTTCGATATAACCTTCTTCTTTCAATATGCGGGCTATTTCTACTTTTAGCTTTGAGCTGGGCATTGCAACCACGGTATGGTTACTCATAACACCATTCCGGATGCGAGTCAGCATATCAGCAATTGGATCATTTACACTCATTCATTTACCTCCGGATCGGTTATCTACCAAGATGATTTCGTTACACCAGGAATCTTGCCGCTGAGGGCTAACTCACGAAAGCAGATTCTGCATAACCCAAAACGACGAATAAATCCGCGCGGACGTCCGCAAACCTCACAGCGGTTGCGCACCTGATTCGGATACTTCCTTCGTTCTTCACGATATTCCATGCATTTTTTTGCCATAACTACACCTTCCTGAAGGGCATGCCTAGTTTGGATAATAAGGCTGCACCTTGCTCATCATTTTCTGCTGAGGTCACAAATGTAATTTCCATTCCGCGGATTTTGTCGATCTTATCGTACTCAATCTCCGGGAAGATCAACTGTTCGCGTAAGCCTAGCGTATAATTTCCGCGCCCATCAAAAGATTTCGCTGAAACACCGCGAAAGTCACGAACACGGGGTAATGCGATATTCACCAGGCGATCCATCATAGACCACATCCGATCACCACGTAATGTGACCTTCGCGCCGATCTGCCGCCCTTCACGTAACTTAAAGTTAGCAATACTTTTCTTTGCGATCGTGATGATCGGTTTTTGGCCAGTGATCGCTTCAAGATCTCTCACAGCAGCATCCAATGCTTTCGCATCATCCAGCGCTTCGCCCACGCCAATATTCACTACAATTTTCTTTAGATTCGGTACCTGCATGACATTATCCAGTTCCAACTCTTTCTTTAGAGCAGGAATAATGTCTTTCCGGTATCTTTCTTTCAATGCATTCATTCAATAACTCCCGAAACCATTTACTAATCCAATTTCGCGCCGCACTTTTTACAAACACGGCTCACTTTATTATCTTCACGCAGAATACCAACCCTTGTAGGTTTATTGCATTTCTTGCAAACAAGCATGACATTAGAAACGTCAATTGGACCTTCTAACTTCACGATACCCGGATTAATGGTTTTCCCTTCAGTTTGGACCTGGCGCTGATGTTTGGTCCGCATATTGAGTCCCTGGACCACGACTCTGCCTTCTTTTGGAAAAACTCGAATAACCTCTCCGCGTTTACCCTTGTTATCTTCTTTTCCAGTGATCACTTCAACCTGATCACCTTTTCTAATTTTCATCTTCATCATTTATTTCCTTCTAAAGCACTTCAGGCGCAAGAGAAACAATTTTCATATACCCTTTTTCTCGCAATTCCCTCGCGACAGGGCCGAAAATTCTGGTTCCTTTTGGATTATTTTCATCCGTATCCAGAATAACTGCTGCGTTATCGTCAAATTTGATCGTGGATCCGTCTTTTCTGCGCCAGGGAGACGCGGTGCGGACTATCACAGCTTTGACAATTTCACTTTTTTTAACAGAGCTCTGTGGAGATGCGGATTTTACAGTGGCTACAACAACATCACCAATGCCACCGTATTTGCGTCTGGATCCACCAAGAACATGAATCACCAAAATCTCTTTCGCACCAGTGTTGTCAGCTACATTCAACCGGGATTCGTGTTGTATCATTGCTGAACCTCTTCTGTCACTTCGATATCTGTCAGTATCTCAGATTCATCATCTTTTTTAATGATTTTCTCAACGGCAAAACGTTTGGTCTTTGAGATTGGTTTTGTTTCGATGATTTGGACTTTATCGCCAACCTGGCATCCTAATTCATCATGCACCTTGAATCGCTTCGCGGTGTGGACAACCTTCTGATAGAGAGGATGTCGAAAAGATCGAGAAATCTCAACAACCACAGTCTTCTCCATTTTGTTGCCGGTTACAACACCGGTCAATCTTCTTCGATTATTCATGCTTACCTTCTTCTTTTACATCCATCTGCTTTTCTCTCAAGATTGTCGCAATACGTGCTACTTCGCGTTTTGTTTTCGTCAACTTGCTTGTGTCCGTAAGTTGGCCGCTAACTGCCTGGAATCTGAGCAGCATCAATTCTTTGCGTGTCTCTTCCAGCATCTTTTCTATTTCAGTTTCACTCATTTTTCTAAGATCTGCAGTTTTCATCCCTGCCCTCCAATGAAATCTTCTCGTGAAACGATTCTTGTCTTAATCGAGAATTTGTACGTTGCTAATCGCAGGGCTTTTTTCGCGGTAACTTCATCAGTACCGCCAACCTCGATCATGATTCGGCCCGGTTTCACAACTGCCGCCCAAAATTCAACCGCGCCTTTACCCTTACCCATTCGGGATTCTGCCGCCCGTTTTGTGATAGGTTTGTCAGGAAAAATTCGAATAAACACTTTTCCACGCCGTTTCATTTCACGCACAATAGCGCGCCGCGCAGCTTCAATTTGCCGTGCAGGCACCCAGCCAGGCTCAAGCGCTTGCAGCGCATAATCACCATTCGAGATTTCGGCACCGCGATAAGCTTTTCCACGCATTCTGCCGCGCATCTGCTTGCGGTATTTAACTCTTTTTGGCATCAACATAATCTATTTCCTCTTTGCTAATGTGTTTTCGTAAAAACGATTTATTCGCTAACGTAAACACCCTCGGTCTTTTCCATCTCTTCGGCAGCGCCAGGCAACACTTCACCTTTGTACACCCATACTTTGATGCCGATCTTTCCAGCGGTTGTGTCAGCTTCCGCGCGGGCAAATTCAATGTCTGCGCGTAAGGTTTGCAACGGAACACGTCCTTCACGAAGCCACATAGTCCGGCACATTTCTGCGCCATTCAATCGGCCTGCAACCTGGATCTTTACCCCTTCAGCGCCTTGACGAATACCATTTTGAATGGCCCGGCTCATTGCGCGGCGATAACTGATGCGGCGTTCGATCTGTGAAGCAATATTCTCCGCGATCAATAATGCATCTGTATCAGGATTTTTGATTTCCATGATCTCGAGATCGATCTTCTTCCCGGTGGCTTTCTCAAGATCGGCCCGAAGGATTTTTACTGTTTCTCCCTTACGGCCGATCAAAATCCCGGGTTTAGCTGTATGCGCAATAATTTTGACTTTGCTTGGAAAACGCTCGATCTCAATTCGCGATACACCAGCGCGATCGCCGATTTTTTTGATCATGTCCTGGATTTCAATATCCTGATGAAATTGATCGATGTAATTCTGCCCTTCAGCATACCATCTGCCATCCCAGGTGCGGATCACACCTAAACGCATTCCAATCGGATGTACTTTTCGACCCATAATATCTCCTGGTTACTTTCTTTTATTAAACTTTCTCTCGCAAAATAACTTTGACATGAGTAGAACGCCGTAAGATCGGTTTGAATCGTCCCCGCGCTCCATATCGACGCCATTTTCGAGTCGGCGCTTCATTTGCGACTATTTCATGAATATATAAATTCTCTGCGGGAACACCAAAATTGTGCTCGCCATTCGCCATTGCAGACGCTATTAACTTGCGGACAGGTTCAGCGCTTTTTTTATTGACAAACCGTAAAGTCGTCAATGCCTCCTCAGCTTTCTTTCCGCGCACCAGGTCAATGACCAGACGCATCTTCTGAGAGCTGACTGGAAAATAATTTAATTCAGCCTTGATATCAATAGCCATAATATTTATTTTTCACCTCCAAGGCGGGAAGATTTCCCAGCCAGATGGCCGCGAAATTGTCGCGTGGGGGCAAATTCACCGAGTTTATGCCCAACCATATTTTCAGTAATATAGATCGGTACATGCCTTCTGCCATCATGCACTGCAATCGTATGCCCAACCATTTGCGGGAAAATCGTGCTTGCCCGGCTCCAAGTTCGGATAACTTTCTTTTCATTCTTTTCATTCATAGCTTCCACTCGTTTTAACAACTTTGGTTCTATGAATGGCCCTTTTTTAAGTGATCGTGACATAACTTAGCTCCTAAACTACTTCTTCTTTTTCCGCTTAGCAGCATGCCGGCTGCGTACGATATATTTATCCGTGCTTTTATTGGTTCTGGTTTTATAACCCAGCGTGGGTTTGCCCCATGGTGATTTCGGACCTGGCATACCAATTGGGCTGCGGCCTTCACCGCCTCCATGCGGGTGGTCATTCGGGTTCATTGCGCTGCCGCGTACCGCCGGCCGCCAACCCATGTTCCGCTTTCTACCCGCTTTTCCAAGCTTGATCTGGCTGTGTTCCACATTACCCACCTGCCCGATGACAGCAAAACATTTTTTATTGATTCTCCGTACCTCACCTGAAGGCAGACGGACTTGCGCATATTGCCCTTCTTTCGCAAGAAGCTGCGCAGATGTACCAGCCGAGCGAACCATCTGACCGCCCTTTCCCGGTTCCATTTCAATATTGTGGATCATAGTGCCAACTGGAATATTTTCGATTGGCAGACAATTTCCTGGCTTTATATCGACATCAGTTCCAGAAACGATCTTATCGCCTACTTTGATGCCTAATGGCGCAACAATATAAGCTTTCTCACCATCAGCGTAAACCAGTAATGCTAGCCGAGAAGATCGGATTGGATCGTATTCGATAGCGCTGACAGTCGCGGGAATATTCAGTTTCTGTCGTTTGAAATCAACAACGCGAACCTTTTGCTTGCTCCCGCCGCCGCGATGACGAACGGTGATTCGGCCATGGTTATTTCGGCCAGACGCTTTTATTTTCGGAATCGTTAGGTTCTTCTCTGGCTTCGTCTTTGTAATATCGCCAGAAGATAATCCGGTCCTTCCTCGTTGTCCGGGTGATGTTGGTTTGAATATTTTTACACTCATTACTCTACTCCCTCAAAGATCGGAATGCGGTCTTCAGGACTGATTTTCACGATCGCTTTCTTGTAGGCTGATTTTTTGATGGCCAACCGTCGGCTTTTCCCTTTTCTTCCGACTTTTGGCGCGACATTAATCGTATTCACACTGACTACAGTCACATCAAATGCCTTCTCAACTGCGTCACTCACATCTTTGCGCGTCGCGCTCGTCGGGACTTCAAAAACATACTGATTGAGTCCGGATGACAGATAAGATGATTTTTCAGTAATAATTGGTCGGATAAGAATATCAAATGGTGATTTCATTTTGCACTTTTACCTTTTCCAAGAAATGATTCCATAACCTCGATCGCGCGCAGATCAAATACAACCTGATCATATGTAAACAGATCTCGAATATTCAAATAATTAGCTGGTAAAACTTTGATGCTGTCCAGGTTCTCAGCCGAACGGAAAACCTTTTCATTAGAGCTCTTATCAGCCAATACCAGCAAAGTAGATTGCCCGCCAGTGATCTGGCCCACCGTTTGGAGCAAAGCTTTTGTCTTCACTTCCTCCATTTCAAAATTATCAACAAGAATCACTGCATTTTCAGACGCTTTAACCGATAATGCCGAACAAATTGCCGCCCGACGCATTTTTCGCGGCATTTTCAGATTGTATGCATGCATATGGGGTGTGTGGATCTTTCCACCGCCAACCCATTGCGCTGATCGGGTGGAACCCTGGCGTGCGCGCCCGGTGCCCTTCTGGCGCCATGGCTTCCGTCCACCGCCAGAAACGTCACTGCGCACCTTGGTTTCCACTGTACCTAATCGCGCATTGGTTGCCTGGCGTATATAAGCCTGATGCATCAGATCAATGTTGATAGGCGCTTCAAATAATGAAGCAGGAAGCTCCATCTCTTTGATCTTCTTTCCTTTTATGTCAACAACATTTGCTTTCGTCATGATTTACTCCAAAAGCGCGGGGTTATCCGCAGCTTATGATCTCCTTTATTGCTTCCTCGCGTCTTTGATCATCACAATACCACCGCGCGGTCCAGGAACAGAACCGTTCACGCCGATGATATTCTTCTCAGCATCAATGAAGACTACCTTCACGTTTTGCGAAGAAACACGTTCATTACCCATCCGCCCAGGCATCTTCTTTCCTTTGAATACACGCCCTGGCGTGGTTCCAGCAGCGATAGAACCGGGAGAACGCTGGCGGTCAGATTGGCCATGGGTAATAGGGCCACCGCTGAAATTCCAGCGTTTCATCACCCCAGCAAAACCCTTACCCTTGCTGGTTCCCACAACATCCACACGCTTGCCAACTTCGAACTGGGTCACATCAACAACATCCCCAGCTTTAACATCGATAGATTTGACACGAAATTCCCGCAGGATCTTGAGCGGAGGAATTTCACTCTTTACAAGATGTCCTAATTGACCTTTTGTCAATTTTCGTTCGGGTACCGCGCCATAACCTAATTGAACAGCGGAATACCCGTCTTTTTCAGTATTCCGCACTTGCGTAACATAACAAGGCCCAGCTTCGATTAAGGTGGCCGGTAAAGCCGAGCCGTCCTCATCAAAGACCTGGGTCATGCCAAGTTTTTTTCCAATTAGCCCTTTAAACATTTCTATTTTCTCCTAGTCAAATAATTATTTTATGGAGACTGTCAGCATGGGCTCAGCCGCATCATCTCCCTCCTTATAGTCAATTATTGGGCAAAAGATCATTATCCGAATCTTCTGCGACCAACAACTCTTATAAAGAGCTTATTCAGTTGTTAACCAAACCGTGCAAGTATATCACAAATCTAAAACTATTGGTACCAAAATATCGATTTTTTATATTTTTATTTCAATATCCACGCCAGCTGGTAAGTTCAAGCGCATCAGCATATCGATTGTTTTGGAATCTGGGTCCATCACATCGATCAAGCGATTATGCGTTCTAATCTCAAAATGCTCATGTGAATCTTTGTCAATAAATGTTGACCGCCGAACAGTGAATTTCTCTAATTTGGTCGGTAAAGGAACCGGTCCAACTACTTTTGCGCCACTGCGCTCTGCGGTTTCAACGATTCGCTGCGCAGATTGGTCCAGAACACGATGGTCGTAAGCTTTTAAACGGATGCGTATTTTTTGTTTTGCCATATTATTGTGTTTTCCTATTCAATGATCTGTGTGATTCTACCAGCACCAACGGTGAGGCCGCCTTCGCGGATAGCGAATTCAGAGCCCTGCTCCAGCGCAACCGGGATGATCAATTCAACATCCATGTTGACATTATCGCCAGGCATCACCATTTCAA